>ERZ1036424.115-NODE-115-length-58019-cov-15.911186_pt1 | contig 58019 bp, 54 predicted proteins | sample MGYA00514221_ERZ1036424 | MGnify/ENA primary metagenome ERZ1036424 (study PRJEB33795, sample SAMN09464939) | human gut metagenome | host: Homo sapiens | place: USA: Stanford, California | collected 2016-11 | study: EMG produced TPA metagenomics assembly of the... | reverse complement strand
TGCTGGTTTATGTTAATATCTTCTGTTTAATTTTCAAAGACCATTTCGTTGTCGCTCTCAAGCGACTTCTTTATTTTATCATCACCTTCGAACTTTGTCAACACTTTTTTTAAAAAACTTTTTAAGTTGTTTCCTTTCAACTTATTGTCTTTTTTTGTTGCCCGTCCTTAGTGACAGGTATTATCTTAACATCATTTCTTTAATTTAATTTAAATTTTGCTTTAGTTTTTGAAAAACATCCAAAGTAATCTTTTAAATTCTTTTATTTTCTCTGTATATCATATATTGACACACTAGGAAAAGTTTATAGATATTATATTCAATTACTATTCATTTATGGATAGTTTTGTATGTTTAACCCTTGTAAAAACCTAAATTAATAATAAATCATTTATCATAATCACCCTTTTTTCTTTAAAATATTCATATAATTACTCAACTTAAATAAAAAAATACTTTAATAATATAAAAAAGAAGAGAATAACTAAATATCCCCTTCTTTTAAATAAACTTATTTATTATTTTCTAATTCGCTTAATTTCTTATCTATAAGATTTAAAACATATTCTCTATCTTCTGATACATTTTCAAAATCTAACTCATCAACATTTATTCTTAATATAGGAGAGACATTATAGTTTTCAAAATACTCTCTATACTCATTATTAAGCTTTTCCCAATATTCTCTTTCAACTACTTGCTCGTAATCTCTACCTCTTTTTTGAATTCTTTTCATAGCTTCATCTACTGATATTTCTAGATATACCATTAATTTTGGTGCTTTAACATGCTCTAGCATATTTTCTAAAAGCTCCTTATATAATTCAAACTCCTCAACTGTCATTTCGCCCTTTTCACATAACATCTTAGCAAATATAACATCTCCATATATACTTCTATCCATAACTGAATTCTCTACAAGTCCAGCTTCTTTTATATGCTTGAATCTTTTATTTAAAAAGAATACTTGAAGTGGAAAAGAATATCTATTCCTATCATAATAGAATTTTTCTAATATAGGATTGTCCACCACAGGTTCCTCATAAGCTATTAACCCTCTCTCTGCTAAGATGTTCATTAAAGTACTCTTACCTACTCCAACAACTCCATCTACAACTATCATTTCCCAATTTCCTCCTCTATCTATCCTATCTAGTATCTCTCTGTAAAGATTATTTTTCGTATTTAGAGACAACATTGTTCCTCCTTAAGCCTTATAAGTCATCGTTCACCTTATAAAATATTTTATGATCTCTCCATTCACCATTAATGTATAAGTATTTTTCACTAATACCTAATTCATTAAATCCACAAGCTTTTAATACTCCTTGAGATCTAGAATTATCCATTAAGGTTGAAGCCTCTAGTCTATGTAAACCCATTTCTTCAAAAGCGTAACTACATACCGTATTAAGTGCTTCTTTCATATAGCCTTTTCCTTGATGCTCCTTATCTATGGAGTATCCAACAAAGGCATTTCTTAATATTCCATAGACTATATTAGATAATTTTATTTTTCCTATTAGTTTTTCATCTTTAAATATACCTAAATCAATTGAAGTCCCATCTATAAACTGTCTAAAACTTTCTGTTAAAATTTCCTTTTGTCCTTCATAAGTATAAAAACCGCTATCCCTAGTAGGTTCATACTGTCTTAAATGCTCTTCATTTCTTATATAATAATCAAGCATTTCTTCTGTATTCTCTGGAGTTAAATTTCTAAGGGCTAATCTTTCAGTATTTAATTGAAACTGAACTAATTTAACCTTATCATTAAAGTCATTTATATTTATCCCCATAATATATTCATCTTTCTGAATACCATTGTTACATACATTATCTGATAATATACCCTCAAGCATAAAACCTAAATCTAAATAAGCATTAAAGTTTTTTATATCTGAAACAAAAAGATTAATTTTATATATGTCTTTTTCAGCAAATAAAACCTTTAAAATCTTTCTTAAAGTCTCTTTCATAAGTTTATAGTTATCTTCTTTGTAAAATTTAAATTTAACATCAACTTTTTTGTTTTTACTATCTAAATCCTTCAAGAAAAATCTACCTAGTATTATGCCAACTTTATCTTTTACAACGTATTCCCTATCATTTCCTCTTATTGCTTCTATAAATACATTCTTATCAAAAGACATACTCTACTCTCCAATTTATATTTTTTACTTTACTAGCCTTTTCTTAGTATTTAAGTATAAGTAGAACATTAAAACGGCAGATAAAATTGCACTTGCAGGTATAATATAAAATGCCTTATCTGGTCCAACACTTTCATTTAACAATCCAATAGCCTTGTTAAGAATCATACCAACTAAACTAGCTGATGTTATTACAATACCTGTAATATATGCAACATTCTTATCAAAAACCTTACTAATAGTTAAAACTGTAGTTGGGAATGTTATTGAGAAGAATAATCCTGATACAGATATTATCACCATACCGTTTCTACCTAAAAGTAAACCTAAGATACAAAGTGCAGCTCCTATTATTAATGTTTTATATAATATATTGAAATATCCTCTTTTTTCTACTACAAATCCACCAAATAATCTTCCTATGGTGAATATAGCAAAAAATAGTGATAAATACATTCCTGCTTTTTGCTCATTTATATTATAACCATACTTCATGTAATTTACGAACCAATTTGATATACCTTGCTCTGTAAATACATATAATCCTAAGGCAAGCATATAGGCAACTATTACCTTATTTGATAAAGCTTCTATTATAGTCATCTTATCTTTTTCTTTAACTATTTCTGTTCTAGGTATTTTAACGAATATAAAGCATATGAATACTGCTAAGTAAACTAAACCTACAAAGAAGTACATAGTTCTCCAGTTAACTCCTCTTGCAGTTAATGAACCAAATAATCCTTGGCCAACTGAAGAGCCTAACCCGTAGCAAGCATGCATAACATTCATTATTACGTTTTGTGCCGTTAATGCTAATATAGGAAGAACTGTGTTACATGATATTGCAACCATAGCTATACCAGCACTACTTATTACCATTCCTGTATACAGCATTAAATAGTTCTTTGTAAAAGATAAAAATATAAGTGATAAAAATATCACCATCAATCCAGCTAAAAATACCTTTTTCTGTCCAAACTTTTCGCAAAGCATTCCACCTATAAATGTTAATACCATATAAGCAGCTGAAGTAGAAATAAGTAAGTTACTTATAGTATTATCGTTAACTCCAAATTCCTGTTTAAATACTGGTATGAATATACCCTTAGTATTTTCAACTATAGCTGCTAAAATCATCATTATAAATAGAAAAGCTAATGCAACATAATTTTGCTTTTTACTGTTCATTATTACTTCTCCTTATTATTTAAAATAAATAAAACTTTATTAGATCTATATTATTAAAATATACTACTTTAAACCATAAAAAATATATAATCTATAGTAGTTATTTATAAAAAACAAAAACATAAAAATTATACCATAAAAACATTGAATAGTGCTTAATTATGTATACTTACTCCACATAATTAAAAACTTCTTTATATTTTAAAATCAAAAGCTTTATAAATAGAAAATGGGCCCCTATCAAAATAATTTTTATTATCATATTTTGATAAAGCCCAAATTTCTCTATATTAAATATATTCTTTTATTAAATCTTTAACCACTTCTGATGCTATTATCATACCAGCTACTGGAGGCACGAAAGATACACTTCCTGGTATTTGTCTTTTAGCTGAACATTTTTTAGTTCCACCAGTACAAACACACCCTGTTTTGCAAGTAACTACATCTTCAGCCTTTGGTTTTCTAGGCATTTCTTCTGAATAAACAACCTTTAATTTCTTAACGCCTCTTTTTCTTAGTTCATATCTCATAACCTTAGCTAGTGGACATACCTTTGTATTATATATATCAGCTACTTTAAACTCTGCTGGATTTAATTTGTTTCCAGTTCCCATTGAACTCATAAGTTTTATTCCTTTTTGTTCACAATAAACAGCAAGAGCTATCTTAGCTGAAACAGTATCAATAGCATCTACCACATAGTCTACATCATCTGGTATTATTTCTTCTAAATTATCTGGAGTAACAAAAACTTGTATAGTTTCCACATTACAATTTCTATTTACTGAAAGAACTCTTTCCTTCATAACCTCTACTTTGTTTTTACTTATAGTTTTATATGTAGCATGTATTTGTCTGTTTAAATTTGTTAAACAAACAGTATCATCATCAACTAAAATTAAGTTTCCTACTCCTGCTCTAGCTAAAGCTTCTACAGTAAAGCTTCCTACTCCACCAACTCCAAATACCATAACTTTGCTCTTTGCTAATTTATCTAAAGCATCTTTACCTATTAGTAATTCTGTTCTTGACAATGAATGTTGTAACATAAACGTTCTCTCCTTCTTAAGTTAATAAAATTTCCCCTATGTTAATCCTCTATAATATGTTCTAAAATAAATATCTCAAACTTATAATGTTTATTCTTATACTTAATAAACACACAAATTCATTAATATTATATACATTCTACTTAATATAAATAAAGTTTTTCATTTATATTAACATATAATTCTTTTAAAAACTTACTTCTCTCTAGAAAATTTATATAAAATTTCTTGGATTAAGCCCTAATTTAAGTAAATTTTAATTAATAATAAAATTATAAAGTGTGCTTTTAAATTGATTTACTTTCTAAATTTCTATGATATGATCTTTTTTTAATATATAATAACTTTATGAATTTAATTTGAGGAGGAATTTAAAATGACTTTAGGAATAATCGCCGCTATGAGCGAAGAATTAGAAATTCTTTTAAAAGACATGGAAGTAAAATCTAAAGAAACTAAGGCTAATATGACTTTCCACCAAGGTACTCTTTGGGGTCAAGAGGTTGTAGCCGTTGTATGTGGTATAGGTAAGGTTAATGCTGCTGTTTGTACTCAAATATTAATAAGTGAATACAAAGTTAATAAGGTTATAAACGTTGGTGTTGCTGGTGGTATAGGCATGGAAATATATCCTGGAGATGTTGTTATAGCTAACTCATTAGTTCAATATGATATGGACACATCTGCCTTTGGAGATCCTATAGGACAAATACCAAGATTAGATACATTTGATTTTAAATGTTCACAAGAATTAGTTAACCTTTGCGAAGAAGCTTGTAAAGAAAATGAAGAAATAAAGAGCTTCACTGGAAGAATAGTTACTGGTGACCAATTTGTTGCTAGTGTAGAAAAGGTTAAATGGTTAGGAGAAAAATTTGGAGCTTCTGCTTGTGAAATGGAAGGTGGAAGTATAGCTCACGTTTGTTACTTAAACAATATTCCATTTGTTGTTATAAGATCAATATCTGATAATGCCAATAATGGAGCACATATGGACTTCGCTGAGTTTACAGCTATAGGAGTTAAAAACTCTACTTCAATATTAAAATCAATGATTTTAAAAATGGCTTAATATAAAATAAGATTTATTATTTTTAAAAACAAAAACCTTAATCAAAATATTGATTAAGGTTTTTAATATAAATTAAATCATATCCTGTAAAATGTTGAATTTATTTTCCATTTCCTTTTCACAAGTTCCACTATGAAACTCATTGCAATTTAAACAGCTTTTACAAGAATTCATTGAAGATACTGCTTCTCTATGTCTAGCTGAATAATCAACACAATTTTCTGCTATATCTATAAATTCTTCACTAATAGCCATACAAATTCTCCTTTCTCAGAACAATACTATATACTTAGTATTTTCTAAGAAAGTTTTTTTATACTAAATTATTCCTCTTCATCATTCCAAAATAAAACTGACTCTGTTTCTCTACAGTATTTTACACATATACATTGTCCTAAATTTCTAGGGCAAAGTCTACAAAGACAATTTTTTTCTGTTCCATCACATCTATCATTCTTAAAATCTATACAATACTTACAATTTATACTTGTTCCAACAGCCATAACAAACCTCCTGTTTCTCTCTTACATACAGTTAAAAGTATATCACTTTTAATCTTTTCTTTAAAACAAAAAGATTCTTATAAATATTATATTTATTTAAATTGTAAGTTTAAGAGAAAGACTAATATATTTGTTTAATTCTCATTTATCTTATAAACTATTATTAAAATTTTCTTCCTTATCAATTGTCTTATTATCTAAAAACCCTGTAGTTTCATCAAATTCAATATAATCACCTATACAAGGTTGAATCTCATTGCATACTTCAATATCATCTTCTATTAAATTCTTATTTAATATCTTTCTTCTATATAAAACCTCTAGAAAAACAAATAATAAAACCATAGAAATTAAAGATGCAATGTTAACAATAAAGGTTCCCTCAACATAACTTACACTTGGAATAAACATTATAATTAAATATCCTACGGCATTTACAAATACAAATCCAATTAATATACTCATAGAAATATAAATAAAATATCTAGGTATTTCAAAGAAATATGGTCTATCTAAATATTTTAAATTTATTATTTTTAAAATTAATCTTGAAAGATAAATAAGTAATACTGAAATTAACACTAAGATTATTATAAATATAAACTGTCTCCATAAAGAAAAGGAATTTTTATCAAAATCTAAATTTAATAAATTAAAAATTAATAAGACTTTCTCACCAATAAAAACTAAAGAATTTCTTACCCAAATAAGTTTATCACTAATTAAAAGCTTACTTACTGAAAAGATTAAAATTAAACCCTCCATAAAAAACACTGGAAAGACCCCAGCAAACATTCTATCCGTAACAATTAAATTCATAATAAAAATTATTGAAGTAAATAATAATCCTAATGCTATGAAATAAAGAAAACTTATAATAAGCTTATCTAAACTAAAAGAATTTCTATATGGTATATAAAAAATTAATTTTATAAATATGTTAATTAGCATAGGCATTAGAGAAACTCCATAAATTAAAATAAATTTAGAAAAGAAATATTTCTTTGTATTCTCCTCTCCCACAGCTAAATTTTCCTTTAGCTCCTTTTCTTTATACTGAAATAAAAATCCAACAATCCAAACTAAAAATAAAAATAATAAAAATTTATCTACACTACCCATTGAAAAACATTTATTTATTATGGAAATATCTAAATTCCCTTGCCCTGCCTGAAAAAAGTATCTTATCATACTGTAATTTCCCATTAAAAAGAAATAGGCTATTCCTAAGACTATCAATCCTCTAATCCCTCTAGACTTGTATTTATCTAGAATTAAGTTATTACTCTTCATAAAATTCTCCATTCACTAAAGTATAAATTCTCTATAAATATACTTTTATAAATATATTTTTATGATTTTTATTTCTTTAAGTAGCAAATTTTATTTTAAAACATATATTAATATAAAGAGTGATTAATTGCTTCTTCATTTTTTGACTACTCCTCTCCTTAGAAAAGGAAGAAGTGCTTAATACATTCCTTGCTTACTTTGCAAGTTTCCTCCCATCTAAAAATAAAAAAACAGGTGATTTCACCTGTTTTTTTATTTATATAAATTCTTATATTTATCTAACAAAAACTTGGAATAATATCATTAAAACTACTCCAGGTATCCCTAAAATACCTGCTATTAAAGCAGTTAATAAGTTTATTCCTATAGTTATGCCAAAATAAGCTCCAAAGTAATTAACAATCATAAGTAGTATAGCCCCAAAGACACTATTAATAACCAAGCCTATTATTTTCCCTATTGATCCAAATATTAATCTTAAAATTAATATTGCAACAAGCACTCCTACAATTAGAAGAATTATATCATCTAAGGATAACGCTCCTATATCCATAAATCTACCACCTTTTTAAATTATACTTATCCTAGCATTCTTAAATATATGTTCCATACTAACTTTTATACCTCTTTTTTTAGCTTCTCTTATTAGGTATTCATATCTAGCATTAATATCTTGCTCTTTATATATTAAAGATTCTATAAGTTTATCATCACAAGCATTTTGAAAAGCTGATCTTGCAACCTCCATTTCTAGTATGGTTTGCTCAATAGCTTTTAATATTTCCTCATCTTGATTTGAATAATCTATCTTTTTTATTAAGTAATCAGAAATTTTCTTTTTATCCATAACTAACACCTCCAACTTATTCCTTTGGAATTATTTCCAAAACGTCCAAGTTATATTCAGGTGTTATAAAGATTTAATACTATATTTTAATCTCAATTTATATTATAAAATAATTTAATTCTTAGTTAGAATCACAAGCCCTAAATAATCTTTATATAACAGTTCTACCTTCTAAGGCTTTAGATAAAGTTACTTCATCTGCATACTCTAAATCTCCCCCAACTGGGATTCCTGCTGCAATTCTAGTAACCTTAACATCTAATGGTTTTAATATCTTTGAAATATACATAGCTGTAGCTTCCCCTTCAATATTAGGGTTTGTAGCTACAATAACCTCTTTTACATCTCCGCTCATTCTTGCTACTAATTCTCTTATTCTTATATCCTGTGGTCCTCTTCCTTGCATTGGAGAAATAGTTCCATGTAAAACATGATATAAACCATTAAATTCTTTGACTTTTTCCATTGTCATAATATCCTTAGGTTGTTCAACCACACATATTATATCTTTTTCTCTATTAGGATTTGAACATATTGCACATGGATCTGTATCTGTAAAGTTACCACATACAGAACAATATTTAATAGTTCCTCTTGCTTTTACTAAGGCATTTGCAAATTCCTCTACCTCATCCTTTGGCAAATTTAAAATATGTAAAGTTAACCTTTGAGCTGATTTTTTTCCTATACTAGGTAATTTAGCAAACTCTTCAATTAACTTTTCTATAGCTACTGGATAAAATTCCATCCTTTTTCCTCCTATTATTTAAACTAAATTCTCTCTATTTATAAAAAACTCCGCTGAGAAGTTTCAGCAGAGTTTTCAAATTTAATAAGTATTTCTATTAGAATAATCCTGGCATTCCCATTCCACCAGTTAATTTACCCATCTTTTCTGAAGTTTCTTCAGAAGCTTTTTCTAAAGCTTGCTTAACAGCTGAGAAAACTAGATCTTCTAACATTTCAACATCATCTGGATCTACAACTTCTGGCTTTATATTAAGTGCGATTAATTCTTTCTTTCCGTTAACTTTTGCAACAACTGCACCGCCGCCAGCTGAGCCTTCGAATTCTGATGCTTCGATTTCCTCTTGCATTGATTGCATTTGTTTTTGAAGCATTTGTGCTTGCTTCATTAAATTATTCATGTTTCCCATTCCGCCTGGAAATCCACCTCTTGCCATACTTACATCCTCCTTAAAAATTAACTCCTTAATATTATATAGTATTTTTGAAAAATTTACTATAATATTAGATTATATGCTTAATCATTATTATTTGGTTACAATTTTATTCTATTCTTCAACTATTTCTAGACCATCACCCATAATACCTGAAAGTCTAGCTTCTAAATCAGCTTCCTCAGCTTTTTCCTCTTCTGTTCCTTGTTCTACACTATATACAACTCTTACAGGTTCTTTTAAAACTTCTGAAAATATATCATTTACTATTTTAGAGAAATCATGTTTTTCAAGTCTTTCTTTATTATGTCTATATTCATAAGTATATCTAAATTCAACAACACCTTTGTTACAAGAAACTTTGCTTATACCCTTTGCCAAAGCTATATAAACCATATACTTTCCTCTGCTCTTAAAGGTTTCAAGTATATCTTTCCAAACCTTTCTTAAATACTCTGGTGTTAGGGTTGAATTTTCATTTACCACTTCATAATTATTTGAACTTTTAATAGCATTCTGTTGTTTATTATTTAAAGTTTTATTATTTGAAGTCTCATTTGAAACTTGTGATTTAACCTCTTCTAAATTAGTATTAACCTGTATATTTCCACTTCTTATTGCTTGTTCTAACTTATTTATTCTTGCTAGCATAACTTCCTTAGATGTATCATACTCTATTTTGCACATTTTTATTACTGCAAGCTCTAAATAAACTCTAGCCTGTTTACTAAGTTTAGCCTCTTCATCACATTCTTGCACAATTCTTATGCATCTCATGATTTCTTCAACCTTTAACTTAGCACCTTGCACTTTAAGTTTTTCTATATTTTCCTCAGCAGTATCTAAAACTTCCTCTGGATTTGAAGTTACCTTTATCATAAGTAAGTTTCTATAATGAACTATTAAGTCCTTTATGAAAAGAGTCATATCCTTTCCTGTAAGAACTAATTCTTCTATTATTTCCATAGCACTTTCTATATCTCTTTTTATTATAGAATCCACTATTTTAAATAAATTATCATTAGTTACAAGACCTAACATAGAAACTAATTCATCATAATCTACCTTACCATCCCCTATAGAAATAGCTTGATCTAATATACTTAAGGAATCTCTCATAGCTCCATCAGATACTCTTGCAACAAGATCTAAACTCTTATCATCACAGAATATACCTTGCTCAGTAACTATTTTTCTTAGTCTTCCTGTTATATCTTTTCTACTAATCCTTTTGAAGTCAAACCTTTGACATCTTGATAATATAGTTATAGGTAATTTTTGAGGATCTGTTGTAGCCAAAATAAAGACTACATTCTTTGGTGGCTCTTCTAAAGTCTTTAAAAAAGCATTAACTGCCCCAATAGAAAGCATGTGAACCTCATCCATTATGTAAACTTTAAATCTAGCTTCTTGAGGTGGGTATTGAACATCATCAATTATATCCCTTATGTTATCTACCCCATTGTTTGAAGCTGCATCAAGTTCAGTTATATCTATTGCTAATCCTTCATTTATTTTTTTACACATCTCACACTGATTACAAGGCTCTCCGTCTTTTAAATCTAGACAGTTTAAAGCCTTAGCCATTACCTTAGCTGTAGAGGTTTTACCAGTTCCTCTAGTACCACAAAATAAATATGCATGAGCTGTTCTTTCATTTATTATCTGATTTTTTAATGTAGTGGTTATATGCTCTTGACCTACAACATCATTAAAAGTTTGTGGTCTCCACTCTCTATACAAAGCTTTATATGCCAAATTATTCACCTCTCTAAGCCTGCATTAACATATAATTATTATACATCAAAACAAGCCATAATACCTATCACACTTATTTTATATTTTTCTTAGTTAAACCATTATATCATGATTAATATTTTCTTTTTTAAAAATAAATATATAATTATCTTAATAATATTTTTATGTTAACCTTGAAAGGATTTTTTATATGTTTTCTATAATTGTTGCCAAAAGTATTAATAATATCATTGGAGTTAATAACAAAATGCCTTGGAATATTCCATCTGATCTAAAAAGATTTAAAGAACTTACTATGGGTAAAAAAATATTAATGGGAAGAAAAACCTTTGAATCTCTTCCTTTTGTTTTACCTGGAAGAACTCATTTAGTTTTAAGTACAAAGAAAGATTTTTCTTATAATCATAAGGACGTAATTATTTATAATGATTTAAATAAGCTTATTTCTGAGTATAAAGATAGCAATGAAGAAATATTTATAATAGGTGGTGGAAAAATATATTCTGAGCTTTTAAAATATACCTCCAAATTATATATAACTGAAGTTTTAAGGGAATATAAAGGAGATACCTATTTTCCTAAAGTAGATTATTCTAAATGGATAAAAACTTACAAAAGTTCTATTTATGAAGAGAATGATACTAAATTTAAATATGTAATATATGAAATTTTATAATATATAATAAAACCGAATATATTTTAATTGAAAAATATCAATAAAATATATTCGGTAAATAATATTAAAAGCAAATTATATTCTTTCGCTCAAAACTCCATTTTCCATAGTGTATACACAATCACATATTTCATCTATATCGTCACTGTTATGACTTGCTAATAAAATTGTAACAGAGTTAGACTTTAGCTTTAATAAAATTTCTCTAATTTGTTTTACACCTTCTGAATCAAGACCGTTCATAGGTTCATCAAGTATCAATAGTTTAGGATTCTCCATAAGAGCTTGGGCAATACCTAATCTTTGCTTCATACCTAAAGAAAATTTCTTTACTGTTTTTTTATCTTCAGGATCTAGCCCTACTAAAGCGATTGTTTCTTTTATTCTTTCATCACTTATTTTATTGTTTATACTAGCTAATATTTTTAAATTTTTAAAAGCAGAATATTGAAGTAAAAATCCCGGATTTTCAATAATCATTCCTACATCATCTGGAAAACTTCCATTCTTTATAACCTTATCAAATACAGTTATACTACCTTCTGTTGTATTAATTAAACCGCAAATAGCTTTAAATAACATACTTTTTCCTGATCCATTCCTACCAACTATTCCATATGCTTTCCCACTCTCAAGTTGTAAATTAACTTTATTAAGTACTTTTGTACCTTTTATATCTTTTGTTAAGTTAGAAATTTCTACAACATTTCTATTTCCCATGTATTTTTTCCTCCTACCCCTATATGTTTAATACGTAATATCTAATAAATCTCTCTTTACTATTAATCTATTAATAATAACTAAATTAATAAATATAAGTATTCCTAAAAATATAAATGACCAATTATAACTAAAATTATAAATTATATGTTTTGATAATATCCCTTGATTTAATGGAATAAACTTATCTATATCGAAAATATCTCCTATGGAAATTGATACATAAAATTCTACTATTAAAATTAAAAATGATTTAATGTGACTTTTAGTAATCATTATATTAAAAATATACACAGTTATAGCGTAGTAACTGGATAATGATAATAATACAACAATTTGTAAAGTATCAATTATATTGCTAAAATTAAAACCTTTATTTAATATAGCTGTAAATATAAATTCAATAAAAGTTCCTAAAGCAAAATATATAATACAAGCTAAAAAGCACGTAATTTGTAAACAGATATTCCAATACTGTTTATTTCCTAATCGTGGTATAACATAGATACTTCTTGTACTAAGTTCATTAAATATATAATTTCCAATAATATATATTAAAAAAGCTTGATAAAATGTCCATGTAAATATTTCAGATATATTATCTAAATTAATTGGTCCAGCAAATATAACTTCAAGAATTTCATTAAAACTAAAATTGGAATCATAATTATTAATTTTTACTGAAAAAACATAAATAAAAATAACAATTATAAAAATTAAATTTTTAATGGAAAATATTGATCTTAAATTATTACTTATAATATTTAAATATTTTTTCATATCTAATCACCAAAATTACAATCTTTCTTCTTAGTCAATATAAAACCTATAAAAGAAACTAATAGTATTAAAATTATCCAATAACATAATCTTGATATTATATAAGTGCCATTAGTTACTTCAATTGCTTTAGAATTTAATATGTAAATATTATTAGTGAATAATAATTTACTATTATCAATAGCCATATTAATACCATTTAATATAATTATTAAAATAAAAGAAAGAGCTCTTTTTTTAAAAATTAAATTAAATACAATAAATAAAATAGAAATAAAAACTAAGTATAACATAACAAAGATATTGGTAATAAATACATATGATATAGGAGTTAAACTGTCAGTAACAAGTTTCACAGTATTCTCATTTAAAGCTAGGTTTACATTATTTAAATTTGCTGCAAAAAAGTATTCACTCCATGAATTATCAAAACTCATAAAACTTCCCATTAGTATAGATATAATATTTATAGCTATAAGGAACATTATAGAAAAAATTAAAGCTGTAAGTATATTTGCTATATACATTTCCTGCCTTGAAGCAAATTTAATACTTAAATAATTATAAAAATTCTTTTTCTCAAAAATATTGTAAATCATAATTAAAAAAATTAAACTTGTGAAATAAAATAATGCTAAATATGAAAAGTTAGACCAAATAAAATCATAAACATTATAACTTCTACCATCAAAAATTAATGATAATAATAATGAAAACTGATAAATTACTAATATAGTAAAAAATATTAATAAATTTGTAGAATGAATTTTAAATGATATATAATTATAAATCCTTCTCATTTTTAATAACCACTCCCATATAAAATAAAGCTACTCCTACAATAAATATTAATAATGGATAAACAATTACATTTGTTAGCTTTGTCATAGAACGGCTCAAAGAAATAACTCTAGCTAAGTGAAAATCAAAAATCCTATTAATTCCCAACCTTTCTACTATAGTTCCACAAAGAATGTAATAAAAGAATGGTGCAATTAAAACTAAATATCTATTTTTAACCCAAGCTGATATACCTAAAGATAATGTTGCTGTAACCATATACGCTATACTAAATAATAAAATAATTATTAAAGCATATATTAATCTTGTACCTCTTGAATCAAGTAAATAACTTAATGGTCCATTTATATTATTCGTATAAGAAGCGATCTGAGGATTTCTAATACCAACTGTAACTACTAAAAAAATAAGCATAAAAAGACTTGATGACCCTGCAACTAATGTACTAGAAATACTATTTACTATAACTTTAATAGAAACATATTTTTTTAATGGCATCCTTGTATAAATAAACTTTGTGAATCCACTTTCTTTTTCTTGTAAGTATGAATCTGAAAATATAATAGTTGCTAATAGTGGAAATACTATAACTATATTACTTGACATTACGATTAGAAAAGCATCTATTGCATCAAAAGTTGGATATTGAGAAATATACTTTATTGATTCAAATCCAAACTCCTTCATAAATGCTGCAATGAAAATCCCTAGTGTAATTGAAAAAGATATAATAGCATTTTTCCCAAACAAAGCTCTTTTCAATTCGTTTTTAAAATAATATTTCAAATTTAAAACACATCCTTTCATCTAAAAATTTAATCCTGTTTTTAATGATTTTTTCATGTTTATTCCCTTATAAATCATTTTTATAATAAAAATTTTATACCTTTACACCTTTTTTTGTAAATTAATTAATTTTAAACCATATTTTTCATTTAATTTATTTTATTTTTATTTTTTTAATTTTTATTTTATAAAATAATTAAAGATATTTATAAAATTTATTTCAATTTTATAAATATCTTTATTTTTTAATCAATATATTACTATTCAACTAATTATATGTTAAATACATTTATACTAATTTAACAATTTTCTTCTAAAGATACAACTTCTCTTTTTCTAAATATTAACCCTGCTATTAAGCCTCCAACTATAGCTGGAACAACCCAGTTAAATCCTAGGTTTGCAAGAGGTAACTTATGAACAAATTCAATTTTTATTCCTAAGCTATCAATTACAGTAAGTAAACTTATTAAAAGAGTTGCATAAGTAGCTCCCTTTACCACTACATCATTTGGAATGAATTTTTCAAATATATTCATTACTACTAATAATATAGAAATTGGATAAATTAAACTTAGTACAGGTACTGCAATTTCTATTATTTTGTCTACTCCTAAATTAGAAGCTAATGCACTAAATACACATATTGCTATTACTATATATTTGTATTTTAATTTTTTGTTAGATACATCTTCAAAATATTTAGCCGTAACAGAAGTTAATCCTACAGCCGTTGTAAGACAAGCAAGTCCTATTACTATTGCTAACATAATAGTACCTGTTGAACCTAAAATTGCATTAGTTATATTCATAAGTAATGTTGTTTGTGAAATACTGCTATCATATAAAGTTGAAGAGGTAGCCCCTAAGAATGTTAATCCTCCATAAACAATAGCTAGTCCAATACATGCAATTAAGGCAGATTTTATTGTAAGCATTCTATTTTCGTTTTTATCCTTATAGCCTTTACTTGCAAATGAAGCCATAACAAGTGCTACAATCCCTCCAGTTCCTAAAGCATCCATTGTTTGATATCCTTGAGTAATTCCAGTCATAAATAACTTACCTGAATTAACTTTGTCTAAATCTCCAATAGGATTTATAATACCCTTTATTATTAATACTGCTAATGATATAAGTAATAATGGTGTTAGAACCTCTCCAATTATATCCATGACCTTATTAGGCTTTATTGTAAGCACAAAAACTATTAAAAAGAATATTACTGAAAATACATATGGATTTATATTTCCTAAAAGTGGAGAAATACTCATTTCAAATGTTGTTGCTGCAGTCCTTGGCACTACTAATATAGGACCTAAGCATAGCATCATTAAAATTTCTAAGATAATACCAAACTTTTTACCTGCCTTTCCTACAACGCCTTGGAAAGACCCTGTTTTAGAAACCGCAACTATGGATAAAAATATTATTCCTACATCTGATATTATGAATCCTAAAAAACTAATTAACCATTGATTTCCTGATGTTAATCCTATATATGGAGGAAATATTAGATTTCCAGCCCCAAAGAATATAGAGAATAAAGCGAATCCTATTACTAGTATATCTTTCTTTTTGTTCATTTTTTACAACCCCAATCTAATTAATTTATATTTTTCATATAAAAAAGCCACATAGTGTAAAACTATGTGGCCTTAGTGCCTTAAATAAAAAGCCACATAGTGTTTATCTATGTGGCTCTACATGCATTTTAAACTTAGCCATCATAGATACAAAACCTAGTTTGCATCTATGAATCTTATATATATCATAAACGCAAACTTAACTATAATAGCTAAAGTAAAAGGTATTTAATTTTGAAGCTCTAGTTAAGTTTAAATTTTTCATACTCAATACTCTCCAAATTTCAATTTATTATCTTAATAGAATTTTAATTGTTAAACCATAAAAAGTCAATAGAAATTAATGATATAATATTAAAAAAACTTTGAAAAATCTATAAATAACATAAAATAGCTTTAAAAGATTAATCTATTTATTTTTTAACCACTATTATTTAATTTATAATATGTTATTAATTTAGCATCCAGCATAATAAACTAATACTTTATCTACTAAGTTAGATACTTCCCTATTGCTTTCTATAAAAATCTTTGCATTACTTTTTATAATTTCTTCATCATGAGAATTTTTCATAGCCTCTAAAGAGGATTTAGCCTTATTTAAATTATTTATTATATCATCATTATAGGAAACAAACGCTTCAGGAACACTTACCCCTTTTAAGTCTTCTATTAAACATTTAAAAAAATTATTTGATATTTCTAACTGCTTAATCATAGTATCATTTAATTTACCAGTTTCAGATATTTTTCTCATATTTTTTATAGAACCATCTACGCTCATATTAACAATAGTTGATGAAATTTTATCTATGTACTCTTCTTCGTCTTTACTTTTTTCTTCTTCCCTACTCTTTTCTATAGGAATATTGATTGTATTTTTTTCACTGCTTGTATTACATCCAAGAACGAAAAGCGATAAAGTTACCCATAGAATTCCTACCAAAAGTTTTCTTCCCATAACTTCCTCCGTAAAATTACATTTTTGTCATAAGTATGTCTATATAATTATACCAACAAGTATAAAAAATTTTATTAATGTTTCGTGAACATATAGAAAACATAATTTTACAAAATAAAAAAAACTCTTAACATACTCTGTTAAAAGTTTAAATACATAATAAAACCGTGCACCTCACTTCGACAATAACTTATGAACGTTACCTATGCAGTTAGCTCAAGCCAGACGTATCCACGGCACATGAAAATGACTGCTTATCGCTGCTTCCTTCCGGACCTGACGAGGTTCACAGGTTTCCATTGCGTGGGGCCCAACTCTCAACACCACTTACATAGGGCAGACTCCACAAGTTAGAGCCTCTATGAGGACTTCGATCCTGCTGTAGCGGATTGCAGGTTACAGGGCACCGCTAACTCCCCATCTAGCACGGCATGGCGGAGAGAGAGGGATTTGAACCCTCGGTAGAGTTTCCCCTACACACGCGTTCCAGGCGTGCTCCTTCGACCACTCGGACATCTCTCCATAATAAATATTAATTTGTAATACTTTTTCATTCTAACATATAAGTCTAACCAATTCAATACTGAAAATTTAATTATAATTATTATACTTGTATGAATAAAATTAGTATAAATTAGAAATTTTAATTTAAATAATAATTCTACCTTATGTTTATTTCAATATAATTACTTAAAATATGAGCTGTATCAAAGCTTAAAAAGAAAATTAAAAATAATATCTTCTAAATAAAATTGATACAGCCCCATATAAATCTAATTCATAAATATACCTTTTCTCTTTTTCTTTCCTCTTGAAACAATAATTATTATTGCCATAATTCCAATAATAATTCCTAATAAGCTAACTAATTGAGCAACTCTAATATTCATAAAATATAAACTATCTGTTCTTAGCCCTTCAATAAAGAATCTTCCTAGAGAATATAAAGATATATACGCAGAAATAACTACTCCCTTATATCTATCTGTAATATTATATAAAATTATCATCAATAAAATGGCCACAAATATATCCCATATACTTTCATATAAGAATGTAGGGTGATAATATGCTCCATTTATGTACATACCCCTTTGAATAAACTCAGGAAATTTACTAATAAACTCATTAGTTACTTGTCCACCATGCGCCTCTTGGTTAAAGAAATTTCCCCATCGACCTATTCCTTGGGCTAATATAAAAGCTGGAGCCACAATATCTGCATAGGCTAAAAAATCTACTTTTTTAACCTTACAATAAATAAATGCAGTTAAGAAAGCTCCTATTATTCCTCCATGAATTGCTAAGCCACCTTGTCTTATGTTTATCATATCCCAAAAGCTATGATAATTTTCAAGCTCAAAAAGCACATAATATGCTCTAGCCCCTATAATAGCAAAAGGAAAGCACCATAAAAATAAATCTAAGATAACATCAAAATTTAAATTCTTTTTCTTTGCATTAATACTTACTAAGGTCATTGCAATTAGAATTCCTAATGCTATTATTATGCCATACCATCTTACTTCAAAACTACCAATTGAAAATGCTACTGGATTCATCTAACCTCTCCCATTCCTTTTAATTTTTTATAATAATACTACAGTAAGATTGTTAAGTAAATATGTATCATTCTCATTTAAATAAAAATATTATAAAAAAACTTAATAATAAAATCTGTAATATAACAGTCTTATTATTAAGCTTCTATAAACTTCTATCTTATCTATTTAGTTTTATATTTAGAATCATGTTTTAAGCTAGTATTAATTTTTATTGATATATTCATACATAAGATAATTTATTAAAAAGTCTCTTTAATTTTTTATTGGTTAAATTTACTGTAATGTATCTGTGTAAAATACATTTATAAATGGAATTTCAATTTCTTCTCCTGCACTATTTTTAATCTTTTTAGATTCAACTAATCCCTTAACTTTTATTTCACTTCCATTTTTTAAATCTGGCAAATCGCCCTTGCATAATACTCCTAAGTACACTGAATCAGCTATGCAGCAAGTCATATCTATTTGGGTAATTGCAAATTCTTCTTTTTCATATAATTCACTAACATATAAAAGCCCTTCTATAGAAATTTCTTTTCCTACAAAATCTTCTAGATGAAGTATTAATTCTTCTAAGGAACTATGAAAATTTTTCTCTGTAAATACTAAAGCTTCATTACTATTTAATTTTTCATCAGAGTGCAGTTGATTATGTTCACTCTCTTTATGTCTATCATGATATAACTTAACCCCTTTTAAGTTTAAGGAGACCTGATTAATATTTAATCCATTGGCTATATTTAAAATAACTAAAGCAAAAATAAAAATTAAATATCCACCCTTAAACCTCCTTCTAGTTGAGGTTTTAAAAATATTGAAAAATTGTATAACTAAAATCAAAAATAATAATATTATGGCCAAAATTACATATGCCTTCATATCTCTTGATATAATCAAAAAAATCTTTTCACTCATAAACATTTTTACTATTAAATATTCAAAGCAAAATAATATAAGAAACCATATGAATTCACTAAAATTAAATTTTCTCATAAAGTTTCCTCCTTAAAATATCAAAGCTGAAGCTATGAAGCAAAGTGAAAAGACTACAAATAAAAGTTTAATAACAAATGATTTTTTAAATATAGAAAATAACATTATTGTATTTTTTAAATCTATCATGGGACCTATAATCAAAAATCCAGTTATTGATCCTAAAGAAAATCTATTCATAAAGGTACTAGCAACAAAGGCATCTGCCTCTGAACACAAGGAAATTAAGAATGAAAAAGCCATAAGGATTATTATTGATAAAACTGCACTATTTTCAAAATAAAAAATAATATCCCTTGGTACAAAGGTTTGAAATATGGCAGCTAAAGTTGCTCCAACTATAAAATATTTTCCTATTTCATAAAACTCTAAGGATGTATGCTTTAAAAGCTTTATTGGTTTACTAGAATTATCATCTATTTCTGAACATCCACAAAGACATTTTCCTTGTAATTCTCCCTCACCATTATCTATGAAAATATTATTTTCTCCACTTAAACAAAGCATAAGTAGCCCCGCTATGACAGCTATTGAAAAGCCTACGCCCACTCTCAACAATACTACCTTTATGTTTCCATCAAAGGCATAATATGTTGACAATATAACTAGTGGATTAACTATAGGAGCCGCCAACATGTAAGTTATAGCCACATTTAAAGGCACCTTTTTATTTAATAATCCCTTTGTTATAGGCACTGTGGCACATTCACAAACAGGTAAAAAAACTCCTATTATCCCAGCTTGAATTGATCCTAATAATTTATTTTTAGATATGATTTTATTAAAAATATTATTTGAAATATAAACTTGCATAAAGGAAGCTAGCACTGCCCCTATAAGTATAAAAGGCAGTGCTTCTATTACTATACTAGAAAAGACTATAGAAAATTTATTTAAAAGCTCCATGTTTATCCCATCATCCTGTTTATAAGTCTTTCTTTATTAAAGTTCATATTAGTTTCTTCCTTACCTATGCAATTAACTATATGGGCATTATGATTAAATCTTTCTATCATATCTTTATATTCTTTTAAAGCATTTTCACTTATTTCATTACATTTATTTAAGACAATAAGATTACTTAGTGATATGTTCGGTATTATCATTGAAGGTATGTTCTTTAAAAACATGTTAAAAGTTGTCATATCAATTAAATTAACTATAATCCCAATCTTTAAATATTCCTTAAGCTTACTATTTGTAACTTTATCTATAAACTTTTTAGTTTCACTAACCCCATTACACTCAATAAAAACTCTCTTAGGCGCATAAAACTTTAAGCTTCTTATTAAATCCTCTTCCTTTAATTCATCCATGCTATAAAACTTTTTTACATTAATATTTTTCCTACAATTTATTAATTCTTCCTGTCCACGCTCACATTGTATTACTAAAACCTCCTCCTTAGAAAAATCATCTAAAATGTGATTTATGAAGGATGTTTTTCCTGATGATAAAAAACCTGTTATTAAATCAACTGAACATTTTTTCACATAATCCTCTCCCTTATTTTTAAGAAAATAATTTATCTATGCTATCTTTATTTAAATTTCTTCCTATAACACAAACCCTACCTGTATAATCACTTTTATAATTAACAATAGAAATATCATTTGGTACAAAATCAAATTTAAACCACTTATTATCTTTAGATTTTATTATTCCCTTTGCCCTTAAAACCTCACCATGCTTGTTATTTTGAAATTCATTTAAAATTTTTACTAACTCAGAATATTCAAAGGTTTTTGGTGTCTCCACTCCCCAATTTTCAAAAAACTCAGGTGCAGAAACTCTTCTTAAACCTATTCTTTTAGGCTTTTTATTTATATTCTCTATTAAACTTTCAACTTTTTTCTCTGAAACTTGAATTATTCTTTCTGGGCTTAACTTACTTAACTCAGTAGTTATAATGTTAGCCTTATTGTTTATTGTTTTTATTTCATTACAAACATGAGTAATTTCCTTATCAGAAAGTTTTTCTACTCTAGTTAATATTATTGTGTTTGCATTTACTAATTGACTTCTATAAAAATCTCCAAAGTTTTTCATATACATATGAACATTTTGAGCATCAACCATGGTTATTTTCATATTTATTCTTAAGCCCCCTATATGAGCTTCTTTTATAGATTCAAGAACTTGAGAAAAATTAGCTACTCCTGAAGGTTCAATTATGATTCTATCTGGTCTGTAATTTGATATTATGTCTAAGATATTTTGCTTAAAGTCTCCCTTTATGGTGCAACATATACACCCAGAATTAATTTCTTTTACTTCAATTCTTCTATCTTTAAGTAAAGCTCCATCAATTCCTACTTCTCCATATTCATTTTCAACAATAGCTACCTTTTCATCCTTTACTAAGGTATCTAAAAGCTTTTTTATTAAAGTAGTTTTGCCAGCTCCTAGGAATCCTGAAATTATATCTACTTTCATTTAATCCTCCTAATATAGAAACCATATTCTTATTGATTATATTCTTAAAATAAAAGGATTATTACTTAAAGTAATAATCCCTAAATCTCTAAAAATAAGTAAAATAAAAGCTTAAGAAAGACTTTATCTTTCCTAAGCTTTTATTTTGTAAATACCACCAAAACCAATAATTATTTTTTTACTTTTATTATTTTATATTATAAGTTGAATTTCCTGAAATCCACTCATTTATATCCTTGTCCACTACAACTTTTCCATTTGCTATTACCTTTATGTTTTCTGGCTTATAAGCATCTGGGAATGCTGTATATTTTCTTTTTCTAATCCACATATTTTGTATATCATCAATTTTTAGATTTTCATCTTTTAATTTGAAAGTATAAGTGTCTTTACTTCCAGTCATAAAATCATTTCCTGGGTTGTCCATTTCCCATTCTTGAGTTTTTCCATCCTTTGTTTTGATTCCAAAATACATGTAGTCATCTGTTCCAGCATCTTTCTCACCACTAGTTGATATGTAAGCTACTAGTTCTTTTACATTCTTTCCAACTGATGGATCATTACCCTCTGATACATCGTGTAAGAATCTATAAATATATCCTGCTGTTCCTTTTTGAGAGTTAGCTAAAGTTACCTTTGCTGCATAGTCCCAATCATCCCAACTATGACTCATGCTAGCATGACTATAGTATATTGATTTTCCTGTTTTAGCAAAACCTCTTGCATATTCTTTTGACCATGCATTAAAATCCTTGTTTTTTAATATATCAGCATAAAAATCCTCATTAGTTTTGCAACCTACTGTGTTTATTTTATACTGTTCTTTTCTTTCCTCTGCAAAAGTCTCAAACTTAACATGTCCTGCGCTATCAACGGCAGTAACATTAGCAGGATGATATGGAGTATCTATATCTCCAAAATAGTGCATAGCCTCTCCAAGATAGAATGTAGCTTGTTTATAGTTTCCTCTTTGCCATTCATATCTAGCTAATGCTGAAAATTTTCTTATTTGTGATTCCCCTGTGTCAGGTATAGAATAAGCTAAATACCAACTATTATCCTTTGAGAAATTATTATCTGTATCAGGATCCCAGAAATGATCTTGATATAAATCATATGCATTCTTATCATAATCTGGATAAGTAGAACCTAATTGAAGCTCATGCATGTTCTCTTTTAAAATCTCTAAGTTTTTTCTTACACTTTCTGGTTCATTTTTAGACAGATCATTTTCTAAGATTGAAACCCCTTGAGTTACAATCATAGCATGAGTTCCTGTTCCATCAATTTTTCCATCCCAAGCGTAGACTTTAGTTGATGCCCCAGCCCATAGGCTAGTTGCTAGCGCAGCACAAATAAGCGCCTTACAAATCTTTCTTTTCATTTTTATATCCCCCGTTAATTTTTTTCAAGTATTAATCTCCCCTTTTTTGATAACGATTAACACTTGCACTGAAATTATACCATATAATTACCATAAGCTCACTAAATTTTTGAATATTTTTTAAAATATTTTTGAATACAATTCAAATTTCAATTAAACATATCTAAGCTCACCCACTCTAAATTGTTAAACTTATTTTTAATATAAAAATTTACAATTATTAGTGCTATAATAAGTTAAATCTTGTTTTTTAATTTAATAAGAATTTTTACACATAATATAAGGGATGGAATAAAATTTGAAATAAATTATAAAGCAAAGGATTTTAATATGGATAATAAAAATTTTCAATCAAAAACAGGTTTTAACTTAGAAAACACTTATTTAACTCTTCCAAATATATTCTTTAGTGAACAAAATCCCAAGGGTTCAAAAAATCCTAAACTTATTAAGTTTAATACTTCTCTTGCTGAAGAACTTGGGCTTAATGAAGAAGTTTTAAACATCGATTTTGGTCTTAATATATTTGCAGGAAATGAAACTTTCCCAGGGATTGTACCAATTGCACAGGCTTATGCAGGTCACCAATTTGGTCATTTTACAATGCTAGGAGATGGTAGAGCACTCTTATTAGGAGAACATGTAACTAAAGATGGTAAAAGATATGATGTTCAATTAAAAGGGTCTGGTAGAACAATATATTCAAGAGGTGGAGATGGAAAGGCTGCCCTTGCACCTATGCTTAGAGAATATATAATAAGTGAAGGTATGCATGGTCTTGGAATTCCTACAACTAGGAGCCTTGCGGTAGTAAGTACTGGTGAGGAAGTTTTAAGAGAAAGATTTGAACAAGGTGCTATATTAACAAGAATAGCTTCTAGTCACATTAGAGTTGGAACTTTTGCTTATGCAGCCCAATGGGGAACTTTAGAGGATCTTAAAAGTCTTGCTGACTACACTATTAAAAGACACTTTCCTAATATAGCTGATAGTGAAAATAAATATATTTTATTTCTTGAAGAGGTAATAAATCGTCAAGCTGAACTTATAGTTAAGTGGCAAAGTGTTGGATTCATTCATGGGGTTATGAACACTGATAATATGGTAATCTCAGGAGAAACTATAGATTATGGACCATGTGCATTTATGGATACTTATGATACAAACACAGTATTTAGTTCTATTGATTATGCTGGTAGATATGCCTATGGAAATCAACCTAATATGGCCTTATGGAACTTAGCTAGATTCTCAGAAGCACTACTTCCTCTTCTAAATCCTAACCTAGATGAGGCTATTAATATTGCTAAAAAGTCCATATCAAACTTTTCTAAACTATATAAAAAATATTGGTTTAATAAAATGAGAGCTAAACTTGGTCTTTTCACAGAAAAAGAAAATGATGAATTGTTAATTGAAGGGCTTTTAAGCACAATGCAAAAATATGAAGCAGATTTTACTAATACCTTTGTATCTTTAACTCTTAATAAATTTGAAGATGAAAAAGTATTTAGTAGTGATGAATTCAAAACTTGGTATGCTCTTTGGAAAAATAGATTAAAAGAAGAAAATAGACCAAATGAAGAAGTAAGGAATTTAATGATGAATAATAATCCTTATATAATTCCTAGAAATCACTTAGTTGAAGAAGCTCTTAAAAATGCTGAAAAAGATGATTTTACTTTTATGGATAATCTATTAGAAGCACTAAAGAATCCTTATAGTTATTCTAAAGATTTAGAAAAATACACTAAGTTACCTGATAAAAGTGACACTCCTTATGTAACATATTGTGGAACTTAAAATTTAATTATATAAATTAATGGGATATAAAAAGCTTTTGTTTATAAGCTTTTTATATCCCAATTTTTATACCTAAATTTCTTATATAATTTTCCTAACTTAAAATATATTCATTACCTCTATGTCTTTATTTCCTGCCCCTTCCATCATCTCATTGTACATTCCAAGAATTTCTTCTCCATAGGTAGAACTTGGTGCCCAATTTTTGCTTAAATCAATTACTGAATTAGCTTTCCCAAATATTGAAGCAAAGTGTCTAGGGTCCTTTGTTTCAGCCTTTGGATATCCTTCTGCCCCTGCATATAAGGCTAAATGATCCAAATGAGCCTTTACTCCCTCATTCCAACTTTTAAATTTCATATGAGCTTTAGGGTCTTTATCGCTCCCACCCTTATTTGTTTTTAACCCACACGGATTATGATATGAAGCATCTAATACTCCTCCAAAATTACCATAGGCAGTTTCCTTAGCTGCTTGTACATACGCTAAAGCTGGATTAACATCCCCATGTTCATCTGAATATTCCCAATATAAATCAGCAAGCTCAACAAATTCCTTAGTGGCTCCTTTTCCTTGTGCCCATTTCTTAGCATCATCTACTGTTATAAAAACATCTGAAACTATTGGTATATCCTCTTCTGTTTCTATTTCTATTTTTACGCTCTGCGCCTCTGTTACATGAACCACATCTATGTTTATTATTGTTAACATTACTAATATTGCTACTATTAAAGTTTCTATGTTAAATTGGTCTTCCTTCACAATAGGATCCTCCTAATACTATTACATAATATTCTCTATAAATAATATGCTATCCTATTCTTATTTATGTAAAAAAAGTGAACCCAAACTTGAGCTCACTAAAAATTATTACTCTTTATTAATAACTTCCCAAAAGATTAAAATTAAAGTTCCTACAAAATAGCATATAATATCTTTTACATCAAAGGATGTCCCTATGAGAATTGTAAAAAATCTACTATTTTGAAGATGTAATATCTCAACTATTCTAAAGTATTGTAAAACCTCAACTAAAACACCAAATAAAAAAATATATATGGGTAAATTTTTTATTTTTCTTCCAATTATTCCTCTTATAAATGTGTATATAACTATTACAACTAAAACATCACCTATATAAGGTCTAATAAAATTATCATGTACAAATAGTGCAATAAAAACCTCAATAATTAATAAGATTAAAAAGATAGCTAAATATCTTTTATTTATTTTCATAAAAACACTTCTTTCAAACTAATTTCTTTAAATAAAAATATCATAAATTTTTATTAATTATAGCACATAAAGAAAAATCAGTAAGTAAAGCTTTACCTACTGATTAAAAATATTATGAAACCTTTAGTGATCTTATTTTACATTCTTTTTGTAAGTAGTTATCTTTTATATAGTTGAAAACTTCTTTATAGTCCTCTTCACCATATTTTTTAACTAACATAACATTTAAACTTGTACCAAACCATACTCTGCAGAAAGAAGGATCTATCATTAATTTTGCCCCTTCTTTACCATTTATTCTTACATTTTCATCTTCTAATAATGTATTAAAGTGATTTATAAGCCCCATCATTATTCTGTCACCCATTTTAGGATCTTCATCAGCTATTGTAACGAAGTAATATGACCAAGCATATAAAAGATTTTCTTCTATAGCTATTCCTGCCACTTTTTCTCCTATAGTTTCATTAAAACATCTATGCATATAGTAAGATAATTTCTTTATGTTTTCTTCAAATTTCTTTTCATAGAAATTCATTTCATATCCTACCATCATATCTAATTTGCTCATAATGCACCCCCACCAATATTTGTATTCTCAGTATAACATAAAAAGGGTAAGTAAATCATTACTTACCCTCGTCTATCTTTGAAAAATTTTGTTAATATTTTACTACATTTTTCATCATTCTCCCAAACTACTTCAAGAAAATAATTTAGATTATGATTTTGAAGAATATTAACTACAGAACCAGCTGCTCCTGTTGTATCATCAAAGGTACCAATATAAATTTTTGAAAGTCTACTTTGAAGAATAGCTCCAGCACACATAGGACAAGGCTCTAAAGTAACATACATCTCGCAACCATGAAGTCTCCAATTATTTAGTTTATTACAAGCTTCTCTTATGGCAAGAATTTCTGCATGGGCTGTTGGATCTTTTAAGGTCTCCTTTAAATTATGAGCCCTTGCAATGATTTCTCCATCCTTTACTATTACAGCCCCTACAGGAACTTCTCCCTTTTCTCTTGCTTTTTCTGCCTCTTCCAAAGCTAAACTAAGCACCCTTAACTCTCCTCTTTTTCTCGTTTATATGTGTAAACTCTAACCTTTTTTACCCTATTTCTATCTAATTCTTCAACAATAACTCTAAAGTCATTAGTTTTAATTTCCTCGCCAACCTTAGGCATTCTTCCTAAATAACCTATTACATATCCTCCAATAGAATCAAATTCCTCAGATTCTATTTCAAATCCTATCATATCGCTTAAATCAGAAAGTCTTGTGCTACCATCTACTACGAACTCATTTTCTTTGATAACTTCTATATCTTTATCTCTCTCATCGTATTCATCTTCAATATCTCCTACGATTTCTTCTATTAAGTCCTCAATAGTAACAATACCAACTGTTCCACCATATTCATCTAGTACTACTGCTATGTGATTTCTAGTTGTTTTCATCTCTGCAAATAGTTCTGTTATCTTTTTAAATTCAAAGGTTCTAAAAGGTTCTCTCATGTATTCTGTTACATTGAAATTTTCTTCATCACTATCTAAAAGAATTAAATCTTTAACATTTAAAATACCAACAATATCATCTATTGATTCATTATAAACTGGTATTCTTGAAAATTGTTGTTCTTTTATTACTTTTAATACTTCTTCGTAGGTAGCTGTAACATTCACTGCAATGACATTTACCCTTTGAACCATTATATCTTTTACTTGAAGATCTCCAAATTCAAAAACATTGAATATCATTTCTTTTTCTTCAACTTCAAGAACTCCCTCTTCTTCACTTACATCAACCATTGTTTTTAATTCTTCCTCTGTTATAAATGGCTCACTTTTATTTAAATCTCCACCTAATAATCTTACTATTAGGGATGATACTGAAGAAAATAACCAAACAAGAGGTTTGAAAACTGTAACCACTATATTTATTATAGGAGCTACGGCTAAAGAAACCTTCTCTGCATTTTGCTTAGCTAAGGATTTAGGTGTTATTTCTCCAAAGATTAATACTAATATTGTCATAACCCCAGTAGCTAAGGCAACTCCACCATCACCAAATATTCTAAACGCAAGTGTTGATGCTAAGGATGATGCACCTATATTAACTATATTATTTCCTATTAAGATTCCACCTAATAATTTATTAGGGTCTTCTAATAATTTTTCTAATAACTTAGCTCCTTTTATCTCTTCATCAACCATATGCCTTACTCTTATTCTGCTTAAAGCCATTAAAGCTGTTTCTGAGGCTGAAAAAAATCCTGATAAAATTATCAAGATAATAAGAAGCACAATTTGAAACGTATATGGGTCCAAATAAACCCCTCCTATTATTCTATATATTTTTCTTCTTTTTTTATTTTCCTATATAATTATTATATTATACAAAAATTTCATATTAAATAATAATATTTAAAAAACTCCATATAAATATGGAGTTTTTCCTTCACAGTTAAAACCATGGTATCCCCAGTAGGAATCGAACCTACATTTATCCCTTAGGAGGGGATTGTTCTATCCATTGAACTATGGAGACTTATTTAAATTTTATAATAATTTTAACTCTTTAACTAATATATGTCAACAAAGCTTATTTTATAACTATCCCCTCTAAGATGTTAATTGTAATCTCATCTATAACTTTATTAACATTAAACTCTTTATCTCTACTTAATTCATATAGGGATGTTGATATAAGACTTCCAAATAAACTGTGAGCTAATAAAGAAATATCACACTCTCTTATTTGTTTTTTGGAAATAGCTTCTTTTAGTATTCTCTCTATTCCTTCAATATACTCAGTTATTTTATTTCTTAGTTCATCCTGCCTAGTTTCTTTTCCCCAAAGCTGACTCATTACCATTTTAAAAAATGCTCTATTTTCATATAATAATTCAAATTGCATTTTAAAAAGTTTTTTTAATTTTTCTATAGGCTCATCTTCTAAATTTTCTATATCAGTTAATTTTTCATGCCAAATTTCTAAGCCTTTACTAATTACAAAATTAAAAATTTCCTCTTTACTTTTAAAATTATAATAAAGTGTTCCCTTAGCAACATTAGCTTTAGATGCAATTTCATCTACAGTTGATCCATTATAACCTGAAGTAGCAAAAACGTTTATAGCTGCTTCAAAAATAGCTTTCTTAGTTCTATTCATACTACCAACTCCAACACTTATTCTTAAAACAATTTAATCATATACCACTTATTTTATTTAATCAATAATATAAATTTGTAATTTCTTGTTTACAAGTTGAATTTTTATATATAATAATATAATATATGTATTTAACATAATTTTTAAAGGGAGATTATAATTTATGATAAAAATTTATAACAGGAAAACAAAAGCTTATGATGTTGAGCAAGTAGCTGGTCTTAAATATATAAATTGGTCTTATGCATCTCCTATAGGAAAAAGCTTCTTAGAATTATTTATTAAAAAGAAGATGTTCTCAAAACTTTACGGAAATTTTTGCGACTCTCCTTTAAGTAAGAAAAAAATTAAAGCCTTTATTGATGAGTTTAATATTGATATGTCTCTTTGCAATAAAAATATAGATGAATTTGAAAACTTTAATGATTTCTTTGCAAGGACCTTAACTCCTGAAGCTAGACCTATTGATTATAGTGAGAATATTTTAATTTCTCCTGGAGATGGCAGATTATCTGCATTTGAAAATATAGATCTTGATAAAGTTGTTCAGATAAAAGGATATACATATTCTTTAAAAGAATTAATAGATGATCCTAAAGTAGCTGAAGAATTTGAAGGTGGAACTTGTCTTATACTAAGATTATGCCCAACTGACTATCATAGATTTCACTTCGTAGATAGTGGAACTTGTAGTGAAAGCAAGAAAATTTCAGGTTTTTATTATTCAGTTAATCCTATAGCTCTTAATAATGTATCTGAACTTTTCTGTAAGAACAAAAGAGAATGGTCTATTTTTAACTCTGATAATTTTGGTGAAATTCTTCATGTAGAAGTTGGTGCTACTTGTGTTGGTACAATACTTCAAACATATTCTCCTGAAAAGAGAGTAAAAAAAGGAGAAGAAAAAGGATACTTTAAGTTTGGTGGTTCAACTACTATCTTATTCTTCAAGAAAGATACTATAAAAATAGATAGTGATATAGTAGAACAAACTAAATTAGGTTTTGAAACTAAAGTTAATATGGGTGAAACTATTGGTCATAAATAGTTAAAAAGGAGCTTAATTATTTTAATAATTAAGCTCCTTTTTTATAAAATAAGATTATAGGAGAATTTAAATTTATTTTCTCCCTATTTTCTTTATTTATCCCAAATAAAAATTTTATTTTATTATTTTTTCTAATTCTTCTTTAAATGCTTTTTTATTGCCATCAAAAACAACTAAGTTTATCCCCATTTCTTTAGCTCTTTTTGAAATAGATGATTTAATTGGAGGGTGTGTTGCTACTAATATTTTTATTACATTTTCTCCTCCTAATTGCTCAGAATAAACATTTAATTCATTTAAGGCAACTTCATCATATTTTTTTGAATCCTTACAAGAAACACAAATAAGTACTGAATCCTTTATGGCAACAACATCTAACTCATTTTTAACTCTAGATTCTTTATCATTCCAAAGAAATAATAACCCACTTTTTATATCATCAATACTTTTTATTTCCTCAATAATATTTTTTGTTAAAACTTCAAGCCATGTTCCACTTTTAAAAATAAATCCTTTTATAAATTCATTTTGAAATGTTACCTTTAAACATTGCTCTAATTCTTTTACTTTTATTTGGCCATTTTTCTCTAAAAAGTTAAGTATTTTATCAAGAAGCAAAACTTCTTCTCTGCTCAATAATTCCTTATCTATTTTTATACTTCTAGGATTTGATTCATCATGGATAAAAACAGAATTATCACTTAACCTTATTTTATACTTTTTCCAAAGATCTAAATTACTAGCTATATAGTTAGTCATAGTCTCTATAATATTTATCTCTGAAATTTCTGTTGAATCCACAACAATAGAAGCCCCTATACTGTCTATTATATCTTCTACATCTAAATCTACGAAATTACACTTTTCACATTGTACACTTTCTAAATTTAACTTTAAAAGTTCCTCTTTAGGTATATCCAGAAAGAATCCATCTATATTATGTTTTAATGCTAGGGTATACATTATTAAAATATCCTTTTTATTCCCTTGATTTAAACATATAGCTGTATTTTTACTTTTCATTCTCTTTATAATTTCTTCTATGGATGAAATAATATCCTTTCCTAATTTTTCATCACTAAAATTGCAATTAGGAAATTTATTTAAATAAAACTGTCTCAATGAATTTAAAACCTTTAATTCTTCATCCTTTTTATATAAATATATTATCTCTTTAGGCTTTAACTTTTCAGCTAATAAAATACTTGATTCATTATGTTCATCTAAAATCGTAATTATAAAATCATAATTCATATTCTCACCTTTAGCATATTATTTTATCTTATTTATAAGATAATCGGACTAAAATTCTTGATGAATTAAGCTCATTTTATAATTATTTTCACCTAAGTAAATTTTTTTATTCTAACTTAAATACACTATTATACCTAATTAAACTCTTCAACAATTTCTACAACTTCTATCCTGCCATCTATAATTGTTTCTATTAATTTATTTTCACAAAAATCATTATTCCAATAATTTTTAGCAAATTCAAATTGTTTCTTTATTGAGACTGTCTCAGTTTTTATATTGTATGAATTGCCATCAAAGGAATTGCCTATTGACTTTAATTTTACTATTTGAAATGTAGGTCTACCAAAATAAATAAAACTTTTTGCCCATTTCTTAGCATCCTCTAAATTCCTTGATACATATAAACAGGCCATCCTTGAAGGAGCATTAATATTTTCTCTTCTTCTCTCAATTTCTAATATTAACTCTCTATAACCCTTTGTTGACCATTCTAAGTAATTACTTAAGATATCCGTATCCTCTTTATTTAAATTAAGTTTTCCATCCTTAATATTTTCTCTTACTATTTCAAGTGCTGTCTTTCCCTTTGAATTTCTAAAATCAAAATTTAAACTTCTCTCATATACTCCATTATGATTATCCTCATCAAAAATTATAACTTGTCCTAATTTCATAGGTTTTTCTGTAACAACATGATAAAAATATTGTTCCTCTTTTTTCATAACTCTCTCCTTTTTTATATTTTAATTTTTATATTTAACTTTATAAGTTATATACTTTTCAAAATATATCTTTTCTCTCTACCCTAGTTAAAATCTATAATTTATTATAACCCTATTATATTCTCGATTTAAAAAATTGCATAAAAATAAGGGTTACAAAAACTTGTAACCCTTGAAATTGGTGCGGCGAAGAGGATTCGAACCCCCGACCAATCGGTTCGTAGCCGACTACTCTATCCAGCTGAGCTACCACCGCATATTAACAGACTTATAATATCATATATTCATTAATAAATCAAGATATTCCATATTATTCCCAAAGCTTAAATTATTATTAAATATTTTATTTATGGGCAATTCTTATGTTATACGCCCTAGATATTTTTTACATTAAATATTATACTTATTTAGAATAACTCTATTAAGAAAAGGAGGAAGATTTATTTTGAAAAAATTTGTTATATTTACTGATTCGGCAGCTGATCTGCCAAAAAGCATGGTAAAAGATTTAGATATTAATTATTTAGGACTTATATGTAATATTAATAATACAGAATATATTGATAATATTGATAGCGAATTAACTCCAAAAGCTTTCTATAATAAATTAAGAGAAGGTATCATGCCATCAACAAGCCAAATAAACTCATTTAGATTTGTTGAAGCCTTTGAAGAATATGTTAAACAAGGGATCTCTATTTTATACTTAGCATTTTCATCAGCCTTAAGTGGAACATATAATAGTTCACTTATAGCTAGAGAAGAATTATTAGAAAAATATCCTGATGCTGATATAAAGATAATAGATACTAGAGCTGCCTGCTTAGGCCAAGGATTACTAGTTTACTATGCTGCTCAAATGAAAAAAGATGGAAAGTCTATAGATGAAATTTACTCTTGGGTAGAGGAAAACAAAAATAATTTATGTCATTACTTTACTGTAGATAGCTTAGATCATTTAAAAAGAGGTGGAAGAATTTCATCTACAGCAGCAGCTATTGGTAGCTTGTTAAGTATAAAGCCAATGCTATATGTAAATGATGCAGGGGAACTTCATAACTTTGCTAAGGCTAAAGGAAGAAAAAAATCTTTAAAAATGTTATTCCAAGAGCTTGAAAAGCGTATTGTAAACCCTGATGAGCAAACAATTTTTATTGCTCATAGTGATTGTGTTGAAGATGCAGAGACTTTAGCAGAAATGATTAGAGAAAAATATCCTGTAAAAGACATACTTATAGATTATATAGGAATAGTTATAGGTTCTCACACAGGTATAGGAACATTAGCTGTCTTCTTTTTAGGAGATACAAAAGAACCTTAATAAAGTAAGTTTATTATAAATTATTAAAATAAATAAAAAATTAAAACCTATAAATATATTTTGATTAATTATCTAAATATATTTATAGGTTTATTTTATTTAATCTTATTTTTCAGCATAAATTTTTATTATGTTTAGTATTACTTCAACAGCTTTTTCCATTGAATTTATTGATATATATTCATATCTTCCATGGAAGTTTTCTCCGCCAGTAAATAGATTTGGTGTTGGTAGTCCCATAAATGATAATCTTGCCCCATCAGTACCTCCTCTTATAGGATTTTTGATTGGCTCAATTCCACATTGTTTCATTGCTTTTTCAGCAGTTTCTACAATATGCATTCTAGGTTCTATCATTTCCTTCATGTTCATGTATTGGTCTTTTAAAGTTACTGTAACAGTACCTTCTCCATACTTTTTATTTAACTCTTTAGCTATTTCATTAAATCTTTCTTTTCTATTTTTAAAGCCTTCTTTATCAAAATCTCTTATTATAAATGCTAATGAAGTTTTTTCTACTTCACCTTGTATATCTAATAAGAATGAGAAACCTTCATATCCTTCTGTTTTTTCTGGAACTTCATCTAAAGGAAGCATAGAAACAAATTCATGAGCAACTAAAATAGAGTTAATCATTTTTCCTTTAGCACTTCCTGGGTGAACATTTTTACCTATTATTTCAACCTTAGCACTTGCAGCATTAAAGTTTTCATATTCTAATTCACCTATTCTTCCACCATCTAATGTATAAGCAAAATCTGCTCCAAAGCCTTCAACATCAAAGTGATCTGCTCCCTCTCCGATTTCTTCATCTGGAGTAAATCCTATTTTAATATCACCATGTTTTATTTCTGGATGATTTATTAAGTATTCAATAGCTGTTACTATTTCTGCTATCCCTGCCTTATCATCAGCGCCTAAAAGAGTAGTTCCATCAGTAGTTATTAAAGTTTGACCTTTATACATTGGAAGTTCTGGTGAAAAACTTGGTGATAATGTATATCCATTTCCAAGTTCAATATCTTTACCATCATAATTTTCAACAATTTTAGGATTAACATTTTTTCCACTCATATCTGGTGCAGTATCCATATGTGAAATAAATCCTATTTTCGGAATATCCTTATTACAATTGCTCTTTAAGCAAGCATATACATATCCTTCTTCACTTATTCTTACTTCATCTACTCCGATTTCCTTTAGTTCTTCTGCAAGGATTTTTCCTAGTTCTAATTGACCCTTTGTACTAGGAGTAACCCTTGTTGTCTCATCTGATTTAGTATCTACTTTTACATATTCTAAAAACCTTTCATGAACTTTCTTCATGCTCAACACCACCTTACATAAAAATTGTTAATATTTTGTTAAAACCATTACTTTATACTAATATTATGACTGTTTCACAAAAAAAATACAATAGTTGTCATTTATTAATGAGTAAAAATGCCCTATAATGATTAATGTTGGTATTATTGTCCATAATTAAAGTAAATTACTAAATTTAAATAGAGGTAAAAAATGAAAAACAAAAAACTTTTAATTTCAATTTCTTCAACAATATTAATATTATTAATTATAATTGTTGCATACTTTATATTGTCATTCTCAAACAACTTAAACAAATTTAAAGAGGATTTAGCATTAAATAATTATGAAGCTGCCTCCAATTGTTTTAATAATGGGACAAAGAATATTATATTAAGAAAAACTTTTCTTAAATCATCAGATAATGTAATCATAGAAAAATTATCAGAAATAGAAAATGATTATTATTCTGGAGATATATCTGAAGAAGAAACTGTAGAAGATTTAAATGGACTATTATCCTTAAATACGTCTAATGAGGAAATCTTAAATTTTAAAAATACACTTCCTCTAATAAAAGATTCAAAGGACTCATTTGATATTGGAATTTCTAAGCTAGATGAAGAAAATTATTTAGAAGCTTTAAACTACTTTAAAAGTGTACATAATCTTTCAGATTGTAAAGCTCAAGCACTAGAATATGAAGAAACTTGCTTAGATAAAATAAGAGAACCTATTTTAAAAACTGTAGATGAATATATATCTAATGAAAAATATTCAAAAGGAATAGAATATTTAGATTCTCAAATAAACTCTCTACCTGATGATCCAAAATTACAGGAAAAAAGAGATGAATTAGAAAATCTTAGATTGGAGCATCTTGAAGATTATAGCCAAAAGAATATAGATAAAGCCACAGCTAGAACTGCTCCAGTTATGGAATATTATAAAAAATTAAATGAAGATACAATAAACCAATTTGATATAACTAGTAACACTAATTATTTGGTTTTTGTAAATATAGCTGAACAAAAAACTTATGTATATGAAGGCTCAAAAAATGATTGGACTTTAGCTAAGACATTTACATGTTCAACTGGTATTGAAGGAAAGGAAACTCCTGTAGGAGTATTTACTGTGCAAAATAGAGCTCCTTGGTTTTTCTCACCTAAATACGGACAAGGTGGTAAATACTATGTTCAATTTATGGGTAACTATTTATTTCATTCAATCCCATTTGATTCTGACAAAACTACAATATCTGATCCAACCTTAGGGGTACCAGCCTCCCATGGATGTATAAGATTAGCAGTTGAAGATTCTAAATGGCTATATGATAATGTACAAAATGGTTCAAAAATAATAATTTACTAAAATAAAAAACAGCTCATTAAGAGCTGTTTTTTTAATTATTTTTTTCATACATTCCGTGATTATATATTCTTCTACTATCTAAAGACCAAATTCTTTCTGAGAATTCATTTTCCTTAGTTTCCTTAATTGCCTTTTTCATATCGTACATTCTAGCATCCATTACATCTAAATAATGTAACATCTCAGCTTCTGGTATAAGAGGCTTAACAGGACTTCCGTATTCAGGCTCATAGTGATGTGATAAGACCATATGTTGAAGTAACATTATAATCTTGCTATCTGCATTAACTTCTTTTCCTATTACCTCAATTTCCTTTATTCCTTGAGTAATATGTCCAAGTAAAGTTCCTTCTAAAGTATATTCATCTACTATGCCCATTTCATTAGAAGACATCTCTTTGATTTTAGCCATATCATGAAGTATTACCCCTGCATAAACTAAATCTCTGTTTAAGAAATTATATATTCCACAAATATTTTCAGCTAATTTTAACATAGTTGTTATGTGATATAAAAGTCCACCCTTTATAGAGTGATGATTTGATTTTGCTGCTGGATAGTACATAAGTTTATCCTTATTAATCTCTAAAACTCTATTTAGAATGTTCTTTATATCTATATCATTCATATTATGAACAGTATCTTTTATAGTATTAAACATTTCATCGCTAGTATATGGCGCACTCTGAACAAAATCATCTAAGTTTATATTATCTTCTTCAGTAACCTTGCTAGCATGTTCCACTTTTAACTGTAAAGTTCCCTGCCAACTATTAACTGTACCTCTAATCTTAAATACTGTATTGCTTTTTAATTCTTCATGCTCAGGTTTAATCTCCCATACTTTACCTAATATATCACCAGTTTTATCACTTAAAACTAAATCTAAATATTTTTTCCCACCAGAATTAGTAGTTTTTAAAGTAACTGATTTTAAAAGAAAAAAACCTTCGACTCTTTCTCCTTTAACGAACTCACCTATTTTTTTTACCGGTATTTCCATAAGTCTATCCTTTCTTTCCATTTTAATCTCTATTTTAATTATTGCATATTATTATTTTTTGTAAACAAATAAGTACTCTATTTATAGCTAAATTTTATATTAATTGATAAAATAACTACTAGGAGGTGACAGGTCAATGAAATTACCTAACAATGTCCAATATATCTTAGAGAAATTTAACTCTAATGGTTTTGAAGCCTTTATAGTTGGTGGTTGTGTAAGAGATTCTTTATTAAATAAAAAACCTCAAGATTATGATATTACAACCAATGCATTCCCTGAAAAAATAGAAGAGCTTTTTGATAAAACTATTCCTACTGGTATTAAACATGGAACAGTAACAGTTTTAATCGATAAAAATCCTTATGAAGTAACTACTTATAGGGTAGATGGGGAATATTTAAATAATAGAAAACCTAAAGACGTAAAGTTCGTTTCTAATATAGAAGAAGATTTATCAAGAAGAGATTTTACTATAAATGCAATGGCATATAGCCCATATTTAGGATTTAAAGATTGTTTTAACGGAAAAGAAGATCTAAAAAACAAATTAATAAGATGCGTTGGAGATCCTGATAAACGCTTCTCTGAAGATGCCTTAAGAATGCTTAGAGCAATTAGATTTAGCTGTCAATTAAACTTTAAAATAGAAAAATTAACTGCTGAATCTATAAGAAAGAATTTTAAATTAATAAAAAATATAAGCATGGAAAGAATTCAAAGTGAATTTACTAAAATCATTCTAAGCAATGATCCTGATAGAGGTCTTATGCTTCTTAGAAAGCTTGGATTTTCTGACTTTTTAATCGAGGAATTTAAGAGTTTAAAACTAATAAATTGCTATGATTTATATGATGATATTCATGATACTTATGGATTAATAAATTCACTTCCTAAAAAGCTTCATGTAAGATTAGCAGGATTATTCTATAAAGTTTTTAATTCTGAAAATGCAGTTGAGAAATGTAAAACTATATTAAAGAAACTTAAATATGATAATAATACAATCAATGATACTTGCAACTTAGTAGAAAATATAAATAGTATTTCATGTAATATGACAAGAAAAAAACTAAAACTACTTATAAATTCAGTTGGAACTGAAAATATCTTTGATTTATTAGATTTACAAAAATCATATTTATCTTATATGGATGAATATGATACTGAGTGTATAGATATATTAAAAAACAGGGTTTCTGATATACTAGCTTCAAAAGAACCCATATTTATTAAGGACTTAGCTATAACAGGAAATGACTTAATTACTGAACTTAATTTTAAACCCGGAAAAAATATAGGTGTTATATTAAACTTTCTTCTTGAAAATGTAATGCAAACACCAGAGTTAAACAATAAGGAAGACTTACTAACCCTTAGTAAGCAATTTTATTCATATAATTAAACTTAGCACTCTAAAACTTTGAAAACAGGTGCTTTAACTTTAAGGCGCCTGACACCATAATCAAGTTTAATTCTAAACATAGAAAATATTAAGTATTTGTATTGAAATAACTTTTTATAATATAAAACTTACAAACATAATGAAGAGAATATCTAGATAAGCTTTAGAATTTAAATTATTACGGAGAAGATATTACGTTAAAAAGCTGAGGCTGTTCGAAGCGTAGCAAGTTTCGAAGCTTTAGTAATATCTTTGGAGTAATAATTATAAATTCTTAGCGCAATCTAGTAATTCTCGGAATATGTTTGTAAGTTTTATTATATTTTTAATTCTTTTTCAAGATAGAAGGAATACAGATAAGCTTCCTTAACTTCTTCCCCTAAAATTTTATTTAATGTGTCTTTATATAAGTTAATCTGAATTTTATATTTATTTATGAAGGCTTCTTCCTCTCCCTCTTTAATATAATCAGTTTTATAATCTAAGAGAACATATCCATCCTCTTCCTCAAAGAAGGCATCTATAATACCCTGTAATCTTACTTTTTCCTCTCCATAGATTTTAGGATCAAGATTTTTTTCTATAATACTACTTGGAATCTCAGTTATAAAAGGTAATTCTCTATATACCTTTTTACCAGATTTATATGAACTTAACATTCTCTTACCTAAATCACTTTTAAAGAACTTTTGTATTTTAAATACATTTACCACTTTTCCTTCTTCTTCTGTTAAAAGTTCTTTTTTAACCATTTTAAGAACTTCTTCTCTTATTTCATCTATATAAGTTACCTTATCTAAATCAATATGTTGCATTACAAAGTGAGTTATAGTCCCCTTCTTAGCTGCTGAGAATTCTTCCTGTCTTTCCTCCATAAATCTTGGTTTTCTTTTTATTTTTTCTTTTTTATTTTCTTCATTACTTTCATTATCAATAATATTATAACTTTCTTGCATAAACTCTTCTTCTTGATGAGCTCTCTTTAATTCAGTTACAGAAATATTTGAAGGAGTATTACAAGACTCTATATATTTATATTTAAAGCCTAGTCTATTTCTTATTTCTATAACTTCTTTTATATCTTTTTTAGATTCAATCCAATTATTACTTTCAAAAATATCAATATTATTTTTTTCTTTTTTATTGTTATTTGTTTCTAAAAGCTCACTTCTATCCCAGCTTTTAAAACTCCAATTAGATTTATCATCTAAATTTAAAGTTATATCTCCGTTACCAATATTTCTTATAGCATCTCCATCCTTGTGCTTTGTTAAAGCCATTCCAATCCAATCTAAATAACTCTTTCCCTTTAAAACATTTCCAGGGTTTATTCTATTATCCTCTGAAGAAGCTGAAGCTTTGCACCAATTTTCACAAGACTTTTCTAAATCTGATACAGCACCAGTTATAATTAATTTTTCCTTAGCTCTTGTAAAGGCAACATAAAGTATTCTCATTTCCTCTGATAAAACTTCTAATTCACATTTTTTCTTTATAGCATGCTTTTGAAGAGTATCATACTTTATTCTCTTCTTAACATCTATACAATTTGTTCCTATACCTAAAGTTTCATGAAGAAGTATATCTTCTCTTAAGTCCATCTTGTTAAATTGCTTTCCTGTTCCACCTAATATAACAACAGGGAACTCTAGCCCCTTACTCTTATGAATACTCATTATCCTTACAACATTCTCATTTTCTCCAAGAATCTTTGCACTTCCCATATCTCCAGAAGACTTTTTAAGCTTATTTATGAAGTTTATAAAATTAAATAGTCCTTTAAAACTAGTTGATTCATACTGCTTTGCCCTTTGGAATAGTATTCTTAAATTTGCTTGACGTTGAACTCCATTTGGCATTGTCCCAACATATCCATAGTATGATGTATCAGAATATAAGAACCAAATAAATTCGTCTATTGGCATATAGGCAGCCTTTTCTCTCCACTTATTTAAATAATCTAAGAAGTATTTACACTTTCTTTTTAATTCCTTAGATATACTTTCATCATAAATTCCATCTACAACTTCCTTTATTATTTCAAAGAAGTATTTATCTCTATTTAATAATCTTAAATCTGCAAATTCTTCAGATGTAAATGAAAATATTGGTGAACGTAAGGCAGATAGTATATAAATGTCCTGCATTGGATTATCTATTATGTGTAATAAGGCTAATATAGTTCTGATTTCAATAGTTTGAAAATATCCTGTTCCTGTATCAGCATAAACAGGTATTCCATAAGTCCCTAATTCATCAACAAAGGTTTCTGCCCAGTTTTTAGTTGCTCTAAGTAAGATAACAATATCCTTGTATTTAATTTTTCTATATTTCCCTAAATCCTTATCAAAAACCATATAGTGACTTCCATCTTCAGGATTCATTAGCTCATTAATTTTTTTGCCAATTATTCTAGCTTCTAACTGTATGCTATCTAAGTCTTCTTCCTCTTCACTTAGTTCATCATCATCGCTATAATCCTTGTTACCTGCTTTATTTAATATGTTTAACTCTATATCACCAGCAACCTTTAGATTTTCTATTTCATCTATATATTCTTTCTCTACATTTTCCTCATTTAATTCACCATAGGAAGCCCCTAAGTTTAAAGCCTCTTTTTCATCATATTCAAGCTCTCCTACAGTATTGCTCATTAAGGTTTTAAAGATATAGTTTACTCCATTTATTATTTCTTCTCTACTTCTAAAGTTTTTATAAAGCATTATTTTTCTATTTGAATCTACAAACTCTCTATAATTAATATATTTCTCTAAGAAAAGTTCTGGATTTGCCTGTCTAAACTTATATATACTTTGTTTAACATCTCCAACCATAAATACATTAGGATTTTCTACATCTCTTCTTGATACCATTCCTACAATAGTTTCTTGAATTGTATTACTATCTTGATACTCATCAACTAAAACTTCTTCAAATTTATCCTTAAATTCTAAGGCAACCTGTGAAGGTTTTATATTCCCCTCTTCATCTTTATCTATTAATATTTCTAAACAAAGATGCTCTAAATCATTAAAATCTAAAATATCCTTTTCTCTTTTTTTATCTCTATACCTATTAGAAAATTCAATTATTAAACCACTTAAACATTTCATTAATGGATACATCTTTTTCATGCCTAAAACAGCTTCTTCTAAAGAAGTTTCAAAAACATTATCCCTTAAATTTTCTATTATTTTTTTACTTTCATCTCTAAGACTTTTAGTTTTTTCTAAGGCTTTTTCATCATCAACACTAGCTTTTCTAACTGATTTTAGTCTTCCAAAGCTTGCTCCCATAAGCTTATTATAAAACTTTACTATTCCTTCACTTAAAGCAATTTTAAGCTCTTCAACTTGAATTATTTCAGGATGTATATTCACTAAATAAGGCTCAAGTCCTCCCCCCATTTCAGCTATATCTCTTGCTTGAGTAAGCATTGAATAGGCATTATTTAAATCTAAAATTATACTTTCCTTTAAGACTTCTATCCACTTCTTCCCTTCAAGTTCCTCTATAGAATTTATGTTAAATTCCTCTACCTTATCCTTTAACCAAGCCTCTGGCCAAGGACCACTCATTATAAAATTATAGAATTTTAATATTATGCTATTTAAATTATCATCACTTTTGCTTCCACCATAAGCCTCAACTAAATCTTTAAAGCACTCATCATCTTTAGCATACATATCTTCAAAAAGATCTGCTAAAATATCTTGCTTTATAAGCTCACATTCTGTTTGATCTCCTATTCTAAAACCAGGGTCTAAGTCTATTAAGTGGAAATTATTTTTTATAACTTCTAAACAAAAAGAATGCATAGTTGTTATACTAGCTCTATTTAAAAGAGCTAATTGTCTTTGAAGCACTTCAGAACTAGGATCCTTCTCCAAAGCTTTAGAAATTGCATCACCTATTCTCTCTCTCATTTCAGAGGCAGCAGCATTAGTAAATGTAACAACTAGTAACTTATCTATATCAACAGGATTTTCACCCTCTGTTATCATTTTTATAATTCTTTCAACTAATACAGCAGTTTTTCCTGATCCAGCCGCAGCCGCTACTAAAAGGTTGCATTTTCTAGTATTTATAGCTAATTCTTGTTCTTCGGTCCATTTAGTCCCCATTTACTTCACCACCTACTTTTTCATTTATACTCTTCCATATGTCTTCTTCTTTTTTCTTAGGAATAACTTTGTATCTATTGTCCTCTAAACTAGAATCAAACTGGCATATATGTGAGTAATTACAATAATCACATACTATATTTTTATTTTCTTTACATGGTTCTATATCAATTTTACCTTCTATCATGTTTTGGCATATCTCAACCATTTTTTCATTTACATACTTTCTTAATAATTCAAACTGCTCCATGGTTATTAAAGCTTTATTTTTCCCTAAATCCCCTGCCTTTTTCATGTTTGCAGGTATTATAAGAGAGTGTGTTCCAGGTTCTAAAGTATTATCCATTGCCTTAATAACTTTTACGTCGTCTAGTAAAAGCCCTTCTAATTTTAATTCTTTTAAAACCTCACTTTTTATTTCTTCTTCTGTTAAATCTCCCTTAGACTTTAATATAGGATCATCTATTCTAAAATAAAGTATTGCCCCTGGCATAGCTTGATTTTCAACTATATTTTCTGAATTATTTATAAGGGCATCTAAATAAACTAAAAGTTGCATTTGAAGTCCATTATAAAATTTATTTAAGTCAAACTTTTTAGAACCAGTTTTGTAATCTATAATTCTTAAATAAGTTTCACCCTCTAAATTTAATTTATCAACTCTATCTATTCTTCCATTTAAATAAAAATTTTCTCCTGAAGGAAGGTCTAGTTTTATTGAGTTCACATCTTTAGAAAATCCAAAGGCTAATTCATTTTTATAAATTTCAAAGTCACTTCTCTTCATCTGTTCACTAATTACCATAACTGATTTTGTAAGAATTCTCTTAAATCTATCTGTGAAATAAGAATATCTCTTTGAACTATTTAATATAGATGACTTATTGTTTTTAACTTGATTATCAACTAAAGCATTTATTATGTTTCTGCAATTCTCCTTACTTAAATCACTCCATTTTAAATCTTTTTCTTTAATTTCATTGGTAAACTCATCTAATATTTCATGCATAAAACTACCTAAATCAGGTGCTGTAAACTCATATATTTTTCTATCCTTAGCCTTTAATCCATATTGTATATAGTAAGCAAATGGACATTGGGCATACCTTTCTAATCTTGAAACACTTAGTGAAATTTTATTTTTATTATCTTCATAAAGCTTTTTAGCCTTTTCCTTTGAAATATTATTTTCTAAATTAGTGTATTCAAGCCCCTTCCTTACATACTCTATTCTTTCTTTCCACTTAGGTTCTCTTAAATACCAATCATAAACATATTTCCAATAGTCCTCTATTTCAGCACCATCATAATTTTTTCTAATTGCTATCATAAGCTCATTTAAAGTAGGAAGCTTAGCAGAAATCTTATCATACTTATCATTTACTAACTTAAATCCTTCACTTTCTTCCTTTACATTTGGAAGTATCTTTTTAAGTCTATGAACTATAATAGAAGGTCTTTGTGATTTACCCTCAAAATCTGCTAAAGGATAAGTAACAACCAAGTATTCCTCTGCTATAGTAAATGCTGTATAAACTAAAAACTGTTCCTCAAAGATTTTTGTTCTAGTATCTGAAGCTAGTGAAATTCCTTTTTCAAGTAAAATTTCTCTATCATTATCTGATAATATTCCTTCTTCTTTGCTAGCTGAAGGGAGTACCCCATCATTTACTCCTATAATGTATAAAGCCTTTGTTCCTCTACTTTTTATTCTTGTGATATCTCCTATGTTCACTTGATCTAAGGCTACAGGAATTAATCCCATTTCATATTGAGATAATCCAATATTTAATACCTTCATAAATTCATTTAAATCCATTACTTCATTTCCTAGAACATCAACTGCCTGCTCTAAAACATCTATAAAAATATCTCTTACCTCAGAATACTCCTTTGCCTCAATAGCCATATCATTTTCCTTGAAATACTCAACATATTTATCTAGGGTATCCATAATATCTAATTTAGAATCTAAAAATTCATATAAAATTGTTGCAAATTCCTTTAAGGTTTTCTTTCCTTTACACTCTTTGTTAAACTCATCTAAAGGAGTTACTATAGTCTCTCTAATATCATTTAATCTTTCTAATCTTTGCTTATTTTCCTCTGATATCTCTTCTTCTTTTAAAATGCTAGAACTATAATTAACCCATTCTTCCATCCACTTTTTGCCCTTTATTCCATAGGCCAATACATAGTTTTCTAGTTCATCAATAAGCTCTGCCCCTTCAATCCCTCTAAACTCTTTAATAAGACCAGTTTTAAGATATTTAAACATGCTTTCATAAGTCCAATTTTTACTTATTATATCTACTGCTGAGTTTATAAAAACAATAAGTGGATTACTAGCTATATCTATCTTTTTATCTATATAATAAGGAATCTCATACTCTGCAAAAATCGCTGATACAACCTTCTCATAATTATCTACATCTCTGCATATTACTGAAATATCCTTAAATCTGTATTGCTTTTCTCTAACAAGTCTTAATATATCCTTAGCTACAAATTCTATTTCATCATAATTATTATTTGCTCTATAAAGTCTTAAACTATTATTTTTTCCTCTATACTGTTTAAAAGGATATGCATAGAGTTGCCTTTCTATATGTGCTAATTCCTTATTTTCTTTGAATCTATATGGAATATCTTCATTTAAATTAATATATCCATTAAAAGCAATTCCTTCTTCTTGTATTAAATTCATTAATCTTTTTTCTGTATTTTTTGTAGCAACAAAAAGATCACTTTCCCCTTTAGGTGAATTTACCTCATCTATGGATAAAGTTATGTTAACGCTTTTAGCTCTTTTTAATAACTTTCCTATAACACTTAACTGATTAGGAGTAAAGGAACTAAACTCATCTATCCAAATTTCAGCTCCATCATATAAAGAACATCCATCTAACTTTTCATTTAATAGTAAAAGTTGATCCTCTTCATCAACATATCCCTCATGAAGTCTTGAGTTAAATTCATTAAAAACATCCTTTAATTCTTCCATCTTCATTTTTAGATTTTCATCTTCTATTTCATTAATAGTTAAATCTAAAACTTCATTATTAACATTATACTTTTTAAACTCAGTTATTGTTTTTGATGCTATGTCTATAAAGCCCTTTTGTCTAGAAGCATTTTTAAACACAGTCATATTATCCCCTAAATCTTCTAAGACCTTAAAAATAAGCATGCTTTTACCAGCATCCCCCATAATAGTTCTTGTTGCTCCTCCACATTCATTAAAAACATTGTGAGCAAGTCTTTTAAAACTAAGAACCTCAGCATTTAAAACATACCTTTCTCCTATAGCACTTAACACTTTATTCTCAGTCTGAAAAGTAAATTGTTCTGGGACAAGTAAAATTAATTTATTGTTAGGTGAATTATTTATTTTCTTTTTTATTTGATTTATACAAAAAGTACTTTTACCAGTACCCGCTCTTCCATATATAATTTTTAAGCCCATATTTACACCTCGAAATTTATTTATATATTTCCAAATTATTACCTCTTATAATAACATTTTATACTTAATTATGCCTTTTAAATAGCAATATGACAAAAAAAATATATAAGGTATTTTATTATAGAAATAGATTACAATACATTATATAATAATGGTGAAATCATAAATAATCCTAAAGATGATTATTAACCAATAAGGGGTGTTTTAAATGAAAATAGGTGATACTTTCAAAAAATTTATGGATACTACAGCTGAAATTGAAACTAAGCTTGGTAATCCAATGGCATGTTTCCTTGAAGAGCAAGAAAGAGAAGAAAAAGAAAAAAAAGAACACCATAAAGAAGTAAAAGATAATGGAAAGAATGATAATTAAAATATAATTTATTAACATAAAAATTGAAATTATCAACAGAAAATATAAAACTCTAATGTTTTTTGTGTATAACATTAGAGTTTTTTCTTTAATAATTTTCTATTCTAATAGGCCCACCTATAATATCTCTTCCAACAAAAAGTGATCCTTTTTCATCGGCTTTTATTGTCCACTTTATAAGTGAAATCTCTCCACGCTCAATTTCTATAGCTGTAATAGTTCTAGGTAATACACAGCACCCTATGTTAAAGTATGTTGATTCCTTCCTACTCTTAGGAAATAGCGTTTTATGAGTATGTCCTAAAATAACTCTAGTTTTATTTTCCTCTGCCCACTTACTTATTTTCTCATCAAATAAATTTCTTTTATTATTACTCTTTGCAGGACTTGTAGGATCTTTAAACCCCATAAAAGCTTCTAAAATAGCCCAAACATATCTCACTAAAAATTTTGATAAAAATGCTAATTCATTATTTAAAAAGTCTATTTGATGACCATGAATTACAAAAAAATCTTTTTTACTTTCTTCATGTACTAATACTAAAGATTCATATATCTTTAAAGTACTATAAAAATCTGAAGCAGAGTGATTAAACCTATTTCTTCTCTTGTTTTTTCTTAAAAATTTTATTTTACTCTTATCCTTATCATGATTTCCATATATCATATAAAGTCTATTTTTTTCTTTAAATTCTTCTAATACTTCATATATTTCATAATTCATATCATATATCTCTTGTATATCTTTAAACTTCCATAATTCATCACCATCTCCAACTTCTATATAAGTAAATTTATTTTTATAATAATACCTTATAGCTGACAGATAAATGTTGATATTAGGGGCTAAACTATCTTTATATGTGCCATCGCCCCTATGACAATCACTAAAAAAGACTATTTTAGAATTACTATTAAAAATAATTTCTTTAGAATTATTTTTAATATCATTTAGTTTTTCAACTTTCATTCATAACTCCATAAAATACTGCTTCATATATATTTATATTTTTCTTACATTGATATATTCTCTATGCTAACTAATTTAAAGTTAATTAAAAATAAATATAACTTAATTAGTTCTTCTTAAGAATAATATTATATTAAATTAGTCAAATCTTATAAAAACTATTCTTGTTAATTACTTATAATAACTTAATTTCAAATTTATGGTATAATATCTTTAGTTTAAGAAAGGGGAAAATTTTTATGGATATATTTTTTTATTTTATATTTTTTACTTTTATTCTTTATATATTACTTAAGGGATTTTTTAAAAAGGTTTTTAAAGAAGCTTTTATTGAGCTTTTAAATGAAGATAATGAAAAACTTAAACTATTTATTAAGGAGTGTCTTAGGGAACATGACTTCTCTAAAAGAAATAAAAATTAAGCAAATAAAAAAGCATCTAGTAAAACTAGATGCTTTTGGCGGAGAATCCGGGATTTGAACCCGGGCGCCGGTTGCCCGACCTACTCCCTTAGCAGGGGAGCCTCTTCAGCCACTTGAGTAATTCTCCACTTGTGGCGGAGAGAATGGGATTCGAACCCATGGTACGCTCACACGCACGCCGGTTTTCAAGACCGGTGCCTTAAACCAACTCGACCATCTCTCCATGTTTGACACATTTATTATTATATCATTTTCATTTTATATGTCAACTACTTTTTTATAAAAAAAGATACTATTTTTTCTTCCATTATAGTATCTTTTTGTTTAATAATTATTTTAATGGTATCTTCATAAATAATACCCAAGTAAATACTGTTAAAAGAAATCCTATTATATTTAATATTAATGGTAATTTACCTTCATTGTGCTTTTTAAAAGCTATGTAACCAGCAATAATACCAGGAATTGAAAAAGGTAATCCTACAATGAAAAAGTATAGTGCTGCAAAAATACTACTCCATCCTAAATATAAAGATAGTGTATATGCTGTTGATCTTTTTGGTTTTTTAGCTCTAACTGGCCCTGATGATCCTTTCAAAATATCTCCTCCCAATAAAATTCATATAATTAAATTATACATTTTTAACTACAAACAAGATTATATTATCTATAAATTTTATATTAACAATTTTTGTATTTAATAAATTATAAAAATATTTTGCTTAAACATGTTTTTTTAAGACTTATTAATTACATAAAGAAGTTTATCTAAAATACTTTATAAAGTAAATGCCTCTTCAAATTATTTTTTAATTTTACATTAAACATAAATAAAAGCACCTAGTAAAACTAGATGCTTTGGCGGAGAATCCGGGATTTGAACCCGGGCGCCGGTTGCCCGACCTACTCCCTTAGCAGGGGAGCCTCTTCAGCCACTTGAGTAATTCTCCATAATATCCCATTTTTATTTTTTATAAAAAAAATGGCGGAGAGAATGGGATTCGAACCCATGGTACGCTCACACGCACGCCGGTTTTCAAGACCGGTGCCTTAAACCAACTCGACCATCTCTCCGCGGTACGATAATTATTATATCAACGGTTTAAATTTATGTCAATACTTTTTTATAAAAAAATAAAAGATACTATATTTAATTTAAATACAGTATCTTTTATCTAAAATTTAAAACTTATACAAAAATAAGTTTATTATCTATCCTTACAGCAATATTTACAACCACATCCAGGTCTTCCTGGCTTTTCTGGTCTTTCTGGTCTTTCAGGTTTTTCAGGTCTTTCTGGTCTTTCATTATTTTTGCACTTTTTATAGCATTCAACTGTAGCAAATAAATGTTTGAAAGCTTCAAAAACTGTCTTATCTAATTCTTCATCTAGTTCCATTGCTTCACATAATAAAGATTTTTGTTTTTTTCTTAAACATTCTAATCTTTCTTCTAATTCATCAATTTCTCTTTGAATATATTTTACACCTTCAAGTTTTTCTTCAACTGCTTCATTAAGTTCAGCAGATTCTCTAGTTAACTCTTCAGCTATTTTCTCTAACTTTCTACATTTATTGCAGTTATTGCAGTTATCCTCATATTTATCCCAGTTACATTCACAATTACATTTATGGTTATATTTACAGTTATCCATAATAATTACACCTCACTTTTATTTCACCTAATTTATACTATGTTAATGATTTATTTTTTGACACAAAAAATAAAAAAAAACGGTATTAAAAATACCGTTTTTTTATTTCTAACCAAAATTTTAATATATAAATATAAAATTAATTAAATATTTCTCCTAAAAGAAATTATATTATTTTAATAAATCACATCTCATATATTCTTTTAAAGCTTCTGGTATAACTACTGATCCATCTTCTTGTTGATAGTTTTCTAATATAGCAGCTACAGTTCTTCCAATAGCAACCCCTGATCCATTTAATGTATGAACAAATTGTGGTTTTTCCTTTGGAGAATTTTTATATTTAATGTTAGCTCTTCTAGCTTGGAAATCTTCAAAGTTTGAACAACTTGAAATTTCAACATATCTATTGTAGCTTGGCATCCAAACTTCTATATCATATTTTAATGCAGCAGTGAATCCTAAATCACCTTTACATATTCTAACTATTCTATATGGTAATCCTAAACCTTGTAATACAGATTCAGCATCTTGAACTAATTTATCTAATTCTTCATAGCTTTGCTCAGGTTTACAGAACTTAACTAACTCAACTTTATTAAATTGGTGTTGTCTTATAAGACCTCTTGTATCTCTTCCTGCTGAACCAGCTTCTGCTCTGAAACAAGCACTATATGCAGCATGTTTTATTGGAAGTTTATCTCCCTCTAAAGTTTCATTTCTGTACATATTAGTTACAGGAACCTCAGCTGTTGGTATTAAGAAATATCCATTGTTTTCTACTTTGAAAGCATCTTCTTCAAATTTTGGAAGCTGACCAGTACCAGTCATACTATCTCTATTTACCATGTATGGTGGTAATACTTCAGTGTATCCATTTTCAAATGTGTGTTTATCTAAGAAGTAGTTTATTATAGATCTCTCTAATCTAGCACCCATTCCTTTGTAAACTGTAAATCTTGATCCAGCAACTTTTCCACCTCTTTCGAAGTCTAAAAGATCTAAATCTGTTCCTAAATCCCAGTGTGCTTTTGGTTCAAAGTTGAATTTAGTAGGTTCTCCCCATCTTTTTATTTCAACATTGTCCTCATCAGTTTCCCCTTCTGGAACAGCTGGGTTTGGTATATTAGGAATTCTTAGCATGATATAGTTAATTTTATCGTTTAACTCAGCAACTTTAGCATCATCAGCTTTTATTTTATCCCCTATTTCTCTCATTTCAGCCATTACTTCTGTAACGTCTTCTCCAGCTTTTTTTCTCTTTGGAATTTCAGCTGATACTTCGTTTCTTTGTTTTTTTAAAGCCTCAACATCAACTAAAATTTTTCTTCTTTCTTCATCTAAAGCTATAACTTCGTCTATAACATTTACATCAAAGTCTTCTCCTCTATTAGATAAAGCTTTTTTCACTTCTTCAGTATTACTTCTTAACTTTTTTAAATCTAACATTGCCATTCTCCTTTCAAGAACCTTATTTATATTTAAAATTTTATTAACTAAAAAAATATATAAAAAAGGAGCCTCCATTCCCTATAAAAAGGGACGAAAAGACTCCGCGTTGCCACCCTAATTGATAAAATCAAAAAAGATTTTATCCTCTTAAAAACTTTAACGGTTAATTCCGTACTGCTCATCACAGTCCCTCACAGGTGGATTCATGAAAATATTGTACTAGTTCACACCAAAACCACTAGCTCTCTGAAAGCAATATATAACATTACTAGCCTGATCAACGGTTTATTATTAATTTAAACATAATATATAAAAAATATACTTTAATATTTGCTTTTTGTCAATTCTTAACTATCTTTTGGTAGATTTTTTGTGCATATAATGTCTACGCCAGTATTCATTATATTTTTGCATACCACATTTCCACTTTTAGTTGGCACTCCAACGTATAATCTACTTAAAACATTTGAAAAATCAATCCACTTAGATATCTCAACTGGTTTATTACTTTTTACAGGAACCACATTATATTTTTTAGATCCTCTAACTCTTACCACACTAGTAAATATATCTTTATGCATTAAACCACCCCTTTAGACTCTATCAAATTCCTTAATTCTAGATGCTAAAACTTTAGAATTCTTTGAATCCTCAACTATTTCTGTTGGCTTTTTTTCAAGCTCTCTTGCTAATATATTTATTATTTTGCTTATACAGTAAGCTCCATGACAAGTTCCAAAGGTAGCACCTGTTCTTCTTTTTACACCCTCAACAGTTCTTGCCCCTAGTGGACGTCTTATGCAGTCTACAATTTCCCCTTCGCTAATACCATTACAAAGGCATACTATCTTTCCATATCTCTTATCTAAAGATATAAGTTCATTTCTCTCCTCATCAGATAATTCTCTAAAACGATAGAATTCCCTTCTTTTATCTACAAAGTTTTTATTTAAACTGCAATTTAATTTATCTATTATCTCATCACATATTATCTTAGATACAGCTGGTGCTATAGTAACCTCACCATAGTGATTACCCATAACCTTTATATATCCCTTATTTTTTCTACTATCATCTATAATCAGTCTATCCTGATTGTGATTATCATAGAAAATATCCTTAACATGCTTTCTACTAATGCTATTTATCATCTCTTTAGCTATTTTTAATGACTTCATAAATCCTAATGAATTATTTGAGTTTATACCTATTAAAGTATCTCCATTAACAGTATTCTTTTGAATTATAAACTCCTCTTCATTTTTTAATTTAACAACTATATTTGATGTTTTCTCTTTTATTTCATCATTTAATAATAGGTAATATGTTTTTAAAGCATTTTTTTGTTCATAATCCTTATCTTGATCTATAGTATAATGTTCACCTGGAGTTGTATTTATAACAAATCTACAAGTAAATTTATTCTTATTCGTAGTTACTTTAAAGCCTTTAGCTATGCTTTGAATATCTAAAACTATTTCCTCTAATCTAAAGCTTACTCCATTATCATAAGCTATTTCAGCAAATCCTATAGCTAAATCATATGGACTTGTAACAGCTATATTTTCTGAATACATAGCTTTCTTTATTTCACCTTTATAATTAGGTTCTATTTCTCTTGCTCTTTTTTCATCAATTAAATAAATATTATTTATTCCTCTTGATTTAGCTCTCTTATAGTTCTCTTCAATTATTCTAACTGTTTCATCATTATCAGCTATAGTTAAATGTCCTACCCTCTTAAATGGAACATTTAATTTTTTAGTTATTTCAGGTAACATCATGTTTCCCATATTCTCTAAGTAACTCATTAAATTGTCCTTACATTCAGAACCGTCATATACAATTGCTGTATTAACAAAGGAAACATCATCTGCAATATCAAAATCCTTCTCTATAAGAGCTATATTTAAGTTATACTTTGATAACTCATACGCAACAGAGCATCCTATGATTCCTCCACCTAATATCAACACATCATAATCCATATGTTTCACCCCTAGCTCTTAGATATATTCCACTAAAAATTATATCATAAAATATATATACTATTGTAATCATTCCTAAAATTATAGCAATATAAAAAAAGAGTATTCAAGTAAATTTCTATAAAATCTTAATAAATTAAAATTAAAAAAATCTACTTAAAATACTCAAATTTATTTTATATAAATTACAATATAAAATTTTTAACTAGTCCTTAGTTATTTTTTAAGAACTAATAATTAATTTATTCTTGTGACATTTTGTTTAAAACATCTCCTAATTTATTTATAAACTCTCCATAAGTTGCCCAGTCACCATTTTTTTGAGCTTCTATAGCTTTATTAAATAAATCAGCAGCTTCCTTTACTCCACTCTTATCTGAAGTTATTTCATTCTTTGGAGTTTCATCCTTATTTAAGTTTTTATTCTCTTCAGATGAATTATAATTAAATAGCTTTAAAAGTGCCTTTTCTATATTTTCTTCTATAACTATTTTATCTCCATTAGAAAGAATTACTCTTTTCATCTCAGGCATACTATTTTCTGAATTTGCCTTTAAATAAATTGTATTTAAATATAGTAATGAATCTTCTATAGGAACAATAATTATATCACCATATATAACCTCTGATCCTTTTCCAGCCCAAAGACTTATTTCCTTAGAAATGTTAGGATCCTGTTGTATTCTATTCTTGAATAAAATTGGACTATATATAGTTCTTTGAGGAGGGAATTTATACATAACTAGTTCTCCATAGTTATCTCCATCCATTCTAGCTCCTAAAAGTGCTACCATACTTTGTTTACCTCTCATATTAAAATAATCTAGAAGCATCATTTCAACATTTTCTTCATCAGGTAATTTCGTCATAAGATAAAGGCCTTCATTTTCAGCTTCATTATTTTTATTTTCTTTTGCCTTATTAAGAATAGATTCTTCCTTACCTTCATCTCCTTGACTTAGGTTCTCTCCTCCATGCTTAACAACCTCTAGTGATCTATCCCATAAATCTTCCTCAGTAAATAGTTTAATAGGATCATCTACATGATATTTTGTTAATACCTTACTTTGTAATTCAAATAAGTCTTGAGGATATCTAAAATGCTCCTTTAAATCCTCTGGCATTTCTGACAAAGGCTTAAATAAACCTTTATATATTTTTAAATAACAATTAATTATAGGGTCATTCTCATCTGTTACATAAAAATCTACATTTCCATTAAAAGCATCAACCACAACCTTAACTGAATTCCTTATATAGTTTACTCCTTCATGAGGCTCTGAAAATGGGTACTTATCTGTTGATGTATATGCATCCATCATCCAAACCAATCTTCCATCATGAACTACTATATATGGATCACTATCATAAGTTAAAAATGGGGCTATTTCTTGAACCCTCTTAACTATATTACGATTAAGAATTATTCTACTTTCAGAAGTTATGGAACTAGACATTAATATTTTAGGATTTCTTTCATAAATACTAAATAACACTCTATTAAAAGGTGTCATCTTTAATCCACCAGTTCCATTATAGTTAAATGTATTTTCGGTATCTCCTGTTGGATAGTCAAACTCTCCCCCTTCAGTATTTACAATAACATAATCATTATCACTTTCTCCAAAATAAATTCTTGGATTTTCAAGATTAATATCTGTTGTATTTACTGTTGGTATATCTTTCATAACAAAGTCAGGTTGTCCAAATTCTGTTACGCTATTAACCCTACTCATAGCTAAGCCATACCCATGGGTATATCTAAGATGCTTATTTTGCCATGTAGTCATAGAATCTCTGTTTATTTCCCTTGGAGATACAAATACTTGAGTATATTTACCATTTATATTATATCTATCTGTATCAGCATCATTAAATTCATAATAATTTTTTATAAGTTGAACTTGCTGATAAAAACTTAATAAAGGTCCTGTTGAATTAACCTTTAGGTTTTCAATGATATCTTTATTATCTTCTAATTTTTCACTAGTTATATTTTCGTTTGGTTCCATTTCTTTAACTTCAATCTCATCAATATTAAAAGCCTTTTTAGTAGCATCAATACTATATGAAATATAAGGTTTTTCAAGTTCCATTTCATTTGGTTTAACTACAAACTGTTGAGTAAAAATGGCTACTACAGGCTCTAAAACAATAAGTACAGCAATTGATGCAATTGATATTATAATAGGTCTAAATTTAAGCTTTAAAATTGAAATAAAAACTACTATTGAAGATATTACACAAGCTACAGCTATAACCTTATAAAATATCATTGTTATTTTAACATCTGTATAACCAGCTCCATAGGATACTCCTCTAGTACTATAAACTAAATTATATGACTTTAATAAATAGCTACACCCTATAAGTAGTGATAATACTGAAGCCAAAACTGCTAGTTGTTTTCCTGCAAACTTTCTTATTCCATAAGTTTTACTATTTATATTTATAACGTTATCCTTGTTTTGATAAATTTTATCTTTAAATCCTAAAGCTAAATATATAATAACTGTTATAAGAACTAAAATAATTATTAGGGAAATAGCTGTACTAAAAAGAGACTGTACTAAAGGTAATTTAAAAACATAAAAAGATATATCCTTATTAAAAATAGGATCTACTTCTCCAAAAGGAACCGCATTAGTAAATTGAAGAATTTTATACCACTGAGTTGTGGCAGTAGCTCCAGCTCCTAATATTGATATTACTAAATTTGATAATAAAAAGTACTTCTTAACTGACTTAAACTTAGTATCACCTACCAAGCTTCTAATACTTTTTCTCAAAGTAAATAAATATATAGCTATTACACAAAAATATAAAATAAATATAGGTACAAATAACTTACATATAGCTATAAGCTTAGTAAAAAATACATTTAAATATCCTACTTCCTTAAACCATTGAACATTAATAATAAAATTAGTTGAAACGAAAAAAACTACAACTAGAAGTAAGATACTAATAAGAACTGTATTAAGTATCTTATTTTTCAAAACTTCCCCTCCTTAAATTTTGACATTTCATATATATAAAATAAAACTTCACTAAAACTAAAATTCATATAAGTCTTAAATCTAAATAATATAATTTATATAGAGTTTTAATCTAAGCAATATAAGTTATATAAATCTTTAACTAAAATAATATAAGTTTATATAGAATATTCTTTAGATTATAGCTTATTTTCTAGACATAAAATTTATATGAAGTATTATCCTTATAATTAAAGTTAAAGTAAATTATTTAACTCCACAAAATATAAATTGAAATTATTTCAACATAATTTATACTGAATATTAGCTTTAATAAAATTTATTTAAAAACTATGCACCTATTATTAAAATTAATTCATATCATCAGCTTCTTTTAATATACATAACAATATGTTTTCATTAGATTTAATAGAGTGATGTCCTCTAATAGCTTCTACAAACTCCTTATCATAATCATCTTCCCTTAGATAATCAAATGCCTTATCACCATGATTATAATAAATATATATTGGTTTTATATTTTGAAATTTACTTATTCTATTTTTAGATATTTTTTTACCTAACACTAAAAATGACTTTGTCATTATATTTAAAGGATAATATAATTTTCCTATGTCATGTAATAATCCTAGCTTAGAAAAAATTTTTAATTCACTCTCTAAATTTATTCCTTTCCTCTTAGCTAAATTAACACAATCCTTAGAAACCTTTATAGAATGTAACTGTTCTCCTTTTTTCAAGCTCTTAAATAAACTAAACTCATAATCATTTAAGATTGATCTTACATAACTATAATCTAACTCTTTAAAATTTGCAGAAATAGCCCATAAAAATTGCTTTATTCTATATGACATCTTTAGGTATTCACCTTCTATTCTCATTAAAGATATTAATACTGTAAATTATACCATATAAAGATAATTATTATATATTATCTTTCCGTTAAAATATTTATCCACTAAATACTCCCTATATGTAGATAACTTATTTATTTTCTGTGGATAACTTGTTATTCTTTTTAAAATTTTGTGGAAAACTTTTAAGATTAGTTAAATCAATAGATTTATTTTAGATTTGAATATATTTAAGAAAAATAAAAAAACTCTAAACAAATGTTTAGAGTTTTTGGTGGAGGTAAGGAGATTCGAACTCCTGACCCCCTGCGTGCAAGGCAGGTGCTC
>ERZ1036424.114-NODE-114-length-58062-cov-4.555433_pt1 | contig 58062 bp, 56 predicted proteins | sample MGYA00514221_ERZ1036424 | MGnify/ENA primary metagenome ERZ1036424 (study PRJEB33795, sample SAMN09464939) | human gut metagenome | host: Homo sapiens | place: USA: Stanford, California | collected 2016-11 | study: EMG produced TPA metagenomics assembly of the... | reverse complement strand
AGAGATAAGAAGAAAGCAAGTGTTTACCCAGTTAACGTTGAAGCAATAGCTGAATAATTACTTAGAAACAAAGCACTCTTATGTTAAGAGTGCTTTTTTAAGTATTAGTGCTAGTTTTAAGTTTAATATCAAGTGGATAATGCACAGTTCATCATGCACAATTGAATTGTTTCTGTTACATACTTTAATAGATTTACTTATATTTTTAGAAGGAAGTTATATATTTACTGATTTTATGTTATTAATTAGCATAATTATATTAAATTTAGATCAAGTCCTTCATGTGAATTGTGCAATGTGCATTGTGAATTGAAGTAATTATGCTATAATAAAGTATAATTTTAAGGGAAATACTAGTTAAAACGCAAGTTATAATATATGAAGAAGAAAGAATAAACTATTATAGTTTAGGAAGGTGAATATATGTTTATAGATAAAGCCAAAGTTTTCATTAAATCAGGAAATGGTGGAGATGGAGCTATTTCATTTAGAAGAGAAAAATATGTACCACTAGGCGGACCAGATGGTGGAGATGGTGGAAAAGGTGGAAGTATTATTTTTCAAGTTGAAAGTGGTATGACTACATTATTAGATTTTAAATACAAGAAAAAATTTATTGCAGAATCCGGTGGAAATGGAGGAGGCTCTAAATGTTATGGGAAAGATGGAGAAGATCTTTATATAAAAGTACCTATGGGTACAATAATAAGAGAAGCTGAAAGCAATAAAATAATTGCTGACCTTTCTCATAAGGATGATAAGCTAGTCTTATTAAGAGGTGGTAAAGGTGGTAAAGGAAATACTAAATTTGCTACTCCAACAAAACAAGCTCCACATTATGCAGAACCAGGAATGCCAGGGGATGAACTTACAATAATTTTAGAATTAAAATTACTAGCAGACGTTGGATTATTAGGATTCCCTAATGTAGGAAAATCAACTTTACTTTCTATGACGACAAAAGCAAAGCCAAAGATAGCTAATTATCATTTTACTACATTAAAACCTAATTTAGGAGTAGTTGCAGTAGATGGAATAGAACCTTTTGTTATGGCAGATATTCCAGGAATAATTGAAGGAGCAGCAGAAGGGGTAGGTCTTGGAATACAATTCTTGAAGCACATTGAAAGAACTAGAATTTTAGTACACATTGTAGATATTTCAGGAGTTGAAGGAAGAGATCCAGTTGAAGATTTCATTAAAATTAATGAAGAATTAAAGAAGTATTCTGTAAAACTTTGGGATAGACCACAAATAGTAGTAGCTAATAAGGCTGATATGCTTTATGACGAAGAAATATATGAAAACTTTAAGAAAAAAGTTCAAGAAATGGGATTTGATAAAGTATTTAAAATGTCAGCTGCTACAAATGAAGGTGTAGAAGCTGTAATGAAGGAAGCTGCAAGATTACTTAAGGAAATTCCAGTTAAGGAATTAGAAATATCAGAAGATGAAAGATATATACCAGAAGAAAAGAAATTTACTTATGAAATATCTGTTGAAAGAAATGAAGAAGAAGGCTATGACGTTTATGTAATAGAAGGATCATTTGTAGATAGATTATTAAGTGCTGTAAATGTAAATGATGCAGATTCTCTAAGATATTTCCATAAAGTTTTAAAGAATAAAGGAATATTCGATGAAATTAGAGAAATGGGAATTAAAGATGGAGATATGGTAAGACTTAATGATTTCGAATTTGAGTATGTACTATAATAAAACCCCCAAGGATAATTGCTAGTTAGAAGAATGTAATTAAATAGAATTTAGGAGGAAAATTAATGTTAACAGGAAAACAAAGAGCTTATTTAAGAGGCTTAGCTAATAATATTTCACCAATATTTCAAATTGGTAAAAATGGTGTTGAAGAAAACTTCTTAATACAAGTTTCACAAGCTTTAGAAGCTAGAGAGCTTATAAAAATAAAGGTTTTAGAAAATAGTGGTTTAGACACAAGAGAAACATCAGATAAAATATGTAAGGCTTTAAAGTGTGAAGGAGTTCAAGCAATTGGAAATAAGATAACTTTATATAAGAAGTCTAAGAATAAACCTAAAATAGAATTGCCAAATAAGTAGTTAAATAGCGCTGTGATATTTTTAATATCACAGCGCATTATTTTTAATTAATAAATTAAAAATAAGAATTATAATTACTACAAGTATTAATTAAGTAAATATTAATTTTTTCTAAATTATAATATTAAATCTTCGTGATATAATAATCATATGACATTTAAAGAAGAATGATTAAATTGTTCTAGGAGGAAATCAAATGAAGCGATATGGTATAATAGGAGGGACTTTTGATCCTATTCATTATGCACATTTATATATAGCTTATGAAGCTAGAGAACAGTTAAAATTAGATAAGGTTATATTTATGCCAGCTGGAAAACAGCCACTTAAAACAGATAAGAATGTAACTGATTCTAACTTAAGGTATGAAATGGTTAATATGGCAATAGAGCCCTTTGATGAATTTTCTATTTCAAATTATGAGATAGAAAAGCAAGGACTAAGTTTTACTTATGAAACCTTAGATTATCTTAAGAATATAGGAACAGAAGAAAAAGAATTATTCTTTATAACTGGTGCAGACTGTTTAATGGATATTGAAAAGTGGAAAAATGTTTCTGGAATTTTTTCTTTATGTACATTAGTTGTATTTTATAGAGGTGGATATAATAAAGAACTATTATTTAATCAAAAGAAAAAAATAGAAAATAAATATAATGGAAATATAGTTATTTTAGATTTAAAGGAACTTGAAATATCTTCAACTGATCTTAGAAAAAGGATAAGTGAAGGCAAGAAGGTGGACTTTTTCATTCCAGAAAAAGTTATTGATTTTATCAATAAAAACAATTTATATAAGGGGGACTAGAGTTTGTTATCAATAGAAGAAATAAAATTATATTTAAAAGAGAATTTAAAAGAATCTAGATATAATCATACATTGGGAGTATCAGAAACTGCTAAAAAATTAGCTGCTTTAAATGGAGTGTCAGAAGAAAAAGCAGAAATTGCAGGGTTTGCTCATGATGTGGCTAAAAATTTGCATATGGATGTGTTAAAAAAAATAATAGATGAAAATAATATAGAACTTTCTGAAGTGGAGAAGAAAAATCCAGAATTATGGCATAGTATTGTTGCGCCAATTGAAGCTAGAGATAAGCTTAAAATTGATGACCCAGAAATACTAAGTTCACTAAGATGGCATACTACAGGAAAAGAAAATATGTCTACATTAGATAAAATATTGTATATTGCGGATATGATAGAACCAGGAAGAGATTTTCCTGGAGTAGATGAAATTAGAAGTGTTACTTTTAAAGATTTAAATAAAGGAGTTTTTGCTGGACTTACACATAGTATAGAATATTTACTAAGTAAAAATCTTTTAATTGATATAAATACACTTAAGGCAAGAAATTATTTCTTATATAAAAAGATAATTAAATAAACAATAATACCAAAAAGGAAATCTGAGTAAAGCTAAGGGATAAGAGGTGAAGATAATGGGGAGTAGGATTAGTAAAAAGAAGAATAACAAATTTAAAATAAAAAAGGACAACTCAACAAGTATATTAGAAAAGTTAGTATTAGGCGGTATATCTCTTGTAATAACTTTTGTTATAGTATCTTTAGTAGCTGGAATTTTTTCATTATTTAAAATTGGAAGTAATTCTATGCCAGAACCTATGAATGTTTCATCAAATGAACCAGTTAATATATTATTAATGGGAATGGATATAGGGGATCCTAATCAACCAGATAATCAATCTATTAAAAGAACTGATACAATAATGGTTTTAAATTATAATCCAAAAGATAAGAAAATGAAGGTAATTGCAATACCTAGAGATACGCTGATAACTGTTAATGGAACTAGTTCTAAGATAAATGCAGCTTATGCAATTGGTGGATATCAAAGACTTAGAAAAGAAGTAGAATCTATGTTAAACATAAATATAAATTACATGGTTAAAATAGATTATGAAGCATTTAGGTCAATCATTGATGCTATTGGTGGGGTAAAAATGGAGATTGAAAGAGACATGATCTATGATGATGAGGGGCAAAATCTTCATATTAATTTTAAAGCAGGTGAAACAGTTAAATTAGATGGAAAAAAGGCAGAAGAATTCTTTATGTGGAGAAAGAATAATGATGGAAGTGGATTTGCAAATGGAGATTTAGATAGAATACAAAATCAGCAAAAATTTATTTCAAAAGTTGTAAAAAAATGTACCAGTCCTATGATATTATTTAGAGCACCTAAAATAATTATGGCATTAGGCAATAATGTAGAAACTAATATGCCAGCTAGTAAAATATTAAGTTATGGTTTAAAATTTATAAGATTAAGCAGTGGTGATTTAACAATGACAACTGCAGCTGGAACACCTAAAACTATAAATGGACAATCATATTTAGTGTTTGACAAAAATTCAAATAAAGATTTTATAAGCTCAATTGGATCATCAGGAGAAACATTAGCTGACTCTTCAAAGGATAACATTAGAATAAAAATATTAAATGCAACTAAGATTGATGGATTAGCGGCAGGACTTTCAGCTGAGCTAAATGCATTGGGTTATAATAAAATTGATACAGGTAATGTGGAAATAAGAGATAAAAGTATAATTTTAAGTAATAATGAAGCCATGCTAAATACAATTAAAAAAGATGTAAGCATCAGAAAAAGTGATGATAAGGAAAATAAAACTGAGTATAATGACTATGATGTAATTATAATACTTGGAAAAGATTTCAAGAGGTTTGGGGAATAAACTGTGCATAATCTAATAAAAATATATATAAAATGTGGATAGAAGAAAATTTTGTTATATTATTTTTATATTAAGGTTAATAATAAGTAAGTAGATTTTAATTTTCAGAAAATAAAGGATTATACAATAGATAAGAATGGAGTAGATTAATACATGAGTATTTTAGAAAAACAAGTTAAAGAAATAGGGGATGGAATTAAGATACGAGAGTATTTAAAGACTGAACTAGGATTATCAACAAGATTAATAAGAAGTGCTTCTATTGATAAAAGGATATTTGTAAATGATCAAGTTGTTAAAATGAATCGTGTATTAAATGCTGGAGAAATAATAAAAATTGATTTAGCTAAGGATGAAAGTCAAGATATAGCCCCAGAAAAAATGGATATTGATATAGTATATGAAGATGAGGATATATTAGTAGTAAATAAGAAACCTTTTATGGTAGTTCATCCAACTAAGAGTTATCAAAGTGGAACACTAGCAAATGGAGTGATAAATTATTTTATGGAAACTAATCAGAACTGCATAGTTAGGTTAGTTTCAAGATTGGATATGAACACTTCTGGATTAATTATAATAGCCAAAAATCAATTTTCTCATGGAACATTATCTAAAGCCATGAGTGAAAATAAGGTTAATAAAAGGTATTTAGCAGTAGTTCATGGAATTTTTGATACTAAGGAAGGAACAATTGACTTGCCTATATATAGACCAGAAGGCATTGAAAATGGAACCAGGAGAATTATAGATGAAAGAGGGCAAAGAAGCATAACTCATTATAAAGTTATTGAAGAATTTAATGGCTCAAGTTTAGTGGAATGCAAATTAGAAACAGGAAGAACACATCAAATAAGAGTGCATTTAAGTCATTTGGGTCATTCTATTTATGGAGATACTTTATATGGATACGGAGAAGAGGAAGAAGAATTAATAAAAAGACAGGCACTTCATGCTTATGGGCTAGATTTTAAATCGCCAAGATCAGGGAAAGAACTAACCTTAAATTCAGATCTTCCTGATGATATGAAGGAACTAATAAAAATATTAAAGAGTAGTCAGTTAAATTAGCATAAATTGATTTGGAAAAAAATTTGCTTAAAATATTAAGTTGCAAAGCTATGATAGCCTCATTCCACAATTTAAAAATAAAGTTAGAATACAATAATTAAATTTCTTAAATAATTAAAATAGAGTTGTACATAATGAGATTACTCATTATGTACAACTCTATTTTAAAATCCACATATTTTAATCATCAGAATATTTTTTATTAAGATTCTTTTTAAGATGTTTAAATCTTTTTAATCTAGATTTTTTCTTTGAAATAGATCTAAAAGCTATAAAGGCTGCACCTAAAGCTACTGCTGAGATTACAGCTATTGATGTAGTGAATGTTTTAGGTGATGTAGTTAAAGCTTTTACTGGAGATTTATATTCTCTAGAAACTCCAGAAGCTAAATCTATGGTTATATAATTTTTATCATTTAAAGTTATTTTCCCATCTAATATTTTTTCACCTTTATTAAATGAAACTTTTTTTAAATCCTTATCTTCAACTGTAAGTTTAGGAGTAAATTTATTTTCTTCTCCTTTAGGAACTATATAGCTAATATCTTTAAGAGTAATTAATGGAACTGTTGTTGTGCTATCTATCTTGTATTCTGAAACTTCTTCACCTTTTTTATATAAAGGAACAGAAGTAAAGTTATCGAAACCATAGTTAAAAACAGACTTCATATCATTAAAATTTTGATTTTTATCTTGAGCGTTTAAAAAAGTAGCTATCAAGGTTTGATTATCTTTTTTAGCAGCAGCAACATAAGTGTGATTAGCTTTTGTTGTATAGCCATTTTTACCACAAGTAGCGTATTCATAATAATACTTTGAATTTTTATTTATCATATAGTTTTTATTGTTAAGTAAAATAGTTCTTGAACTATTATTTTTCATTGTTATTGTATAGCTATTAGTAGTAGAAATTTCAATAAAATCTTTATTGTTTATAGCTTCTCTCATAAATAATGCTAAATCATGAGGAGTGGTTATATGTTCTGGATCTGGTAATCCACTTGGATTTTTAAAATTAGTATGTAAGGCTCCAAGCTCTTTAGCTTTACTATTCATTAATTTTGCAAAATCATCAATATTTCCTGATATATGTTCAGCTAAAGCATTGGCACAATCATTTCCTGATTCTAATAAAAGACCTAAAAGTAGCTCTTTAACAGTTAAAACATCACCGTTTAGTAAGCCTATAGCAGTACCATCTATCTTTGTGAAATCTTCATGAACCGTTACTTCATCATCTAGCTTGGCTTTATCTAAAACTACTAGAGCTGTCATAACTTTTGTTGTAGAAGCGGGCTCAAAAGTCTCTTCACCATTTTTTTCATATAATACTTCACCAGTTGACGAATCTATAAGTATAGATCCTTCTGCATTAATTTCAGGTGTAGATATGGCTTCTGCATTAACAATATTTGATGCTAAGCAAAATAAAAACACAAATACTAAACTAATTGTTTTTAAAGCTTTTCTCATAAGAATCTCCAATTTAATTAAATATTTTTATTATTCTAAATTTTATTTTACCAAAAAACAAAGTATTGTGCTACAAAAATTATTTTAAATACCAAATATTAGAGTAATATTTATAATATATGGCAATAATTTTTAATAAAATGTGAATTAACTTGGGAATATGTAATATTGTAGTAAATAAAATGGAAGAATAATTCATTAAATTCTTAAAAGTAAATAGTTATTATTAAAAATAAGTATTTACTTATAAAATGCACTATAAGGGAGTAAAGATGCTAAAAGAGATCATAAATGAAAAATTAATAAATGCACCTAAAAATAGAAAAAAAGTAGGAATAATAGCAATTTTAATAATAGTTATAGTTACATGCTTTATTACATATTCAAAATTTGGTTTTAAAGAATTGAAAAAGAATGATACTGAAGATATTTTTATAGAAGAAGAGACTGGAGGAGAGAACAGCCAAGAAGAATATAGTATTAATAAAAGTAAAACAAAGGATGCAGATAGTAAAGCGGTTGTAGCAACTTTAAAAGACAAGACTATAGTTGTTGAGATTAAGGGAGAGGTAAAAAGGCCTGATGTCTATGAATTAGACGAGAATTCTATAGTTAAGGATCTTATTGATAAAGCTGGTGGACTTACAGAAAATGCAGATTTAACAAATATAAATAGAGCTAAAAAATTACAAAGTCATGAGCTTATTTATATTGGAAACAAGAATGATGCTCAATTAAATAAAGGAAATCCTAGTATTGCTGAATTAGGAAATTCATCAGCAGTTAAAGGAAGCTCTAATGGAATAGTAAACATAAATACAGCTGATACAGAGGAGTTAAAAACTCTAAATGGGATTGGAGACGCTAAAGCTAAAAATATAATTGATTATAGAGAACAAAATGGGGGATTTAAATCTATTGAAGATTTAAAAAATGTAACTGGAATAGGAGATAAAATGTTTGAAAAAATAAGAGAACAGGTAACAGTATAAAAGTAGTTAAAAGTTTATAATAATTGCATGCTGATATAAAAGAATATATAATATAACTGTTACTTTATGGAGGTTTGTGCAAAAAATATGCATTTAAATTAAAGAAATGAATTAATAAGTTATTTTGACACATAGTTGTAATAGAAGACCTTTATAATGAGTATCGTTGATTTGTTTATGTATTAATTATTTCACATATAAATATGTAATTGATGAAAACTTAAGGCTTAGGGGGAAAAATAATGTCTAAAAGAATTATGAGTTTAATAATGGGGTTAATAATAGCAACTTCATTAATAGGTTGTGGTGGAAATGGATCTAAGGATAGTAAATCTCAAGGAAAAGCTAATGTGTCTGCAGAGGAAAGTAAAACAGAAGATAATGAAGATAGTGACTTAGAAGGTACCTGGGCAGAGAACTATACATTAGAGCAAACTAAAGGCTTTTATAAAGAATATTTAAAAAAAATGGAAGATATAACCAAAGGCTTTGGATTAAAATATGAAAAAGATGAAAAAATAAGAGAAGAAAATGATCAAAAAGTAAATGATGATTTTATTTATTATGATAATGAAAAGCCAGAAGCTAATAAAATTGAGAGTATGTATTTTGGAATGAAAACATATGGAGATAATTTGGAAAAAGGAGATATAAGTTTAAAGTTAAGCTTAAATTTTGATGGCGAAAGTGCTATTAAAAATAATGATTTTGATTTAGGTAAAACAGCATTTGATAGTTACATAAAAGCATTTACTGGAAAAGAAAGTATAGATTATTCTAAAATTAATAAAGAAATTATTGATGGTTTAAAAGAAGGAAAAACTGAGGTTGACATAAATAATACAATCGATGGTTTAAAAGAAGAAATTATTGCAACAAAAGATTGCATAATATATAAATTATCTACTAAGAAATATACATTTGCTGATGCAGAGATGAGTATGGAGTAGATTACAAGGGGGAAACTTTGTTGAAAAAAAATAAAGACAATCAAATAGACGATCAGAATGAAGAAGAAATATTAGGAACTTCAAAAGAAGAAGTTAATGATATGGTAGAGGAATCTAAAGTGGATTTAAAAGAAGAAACTAATGAAGTAATAGAGAAAACTCAAGTCAATTCAAATGAAAAAAATAATGAAAAAGTAGAAGATTCTAAAGAAGAGACAAATAAGGATGAGAAAGATAGTGTTGAAACTGGATCATCAGAAGAAATAAAAGAATTAATAAATGGAGAAAATGATAAGAGCGAAAGAAAAAATCACACATTAGTTAAGAAAATTTTATCTAATATATTAGATCAGCTAATAGTTCTTGCTGCTTCAGGAATAGTATTGTTATTATTTGATTTCTTAATAAGACTAATTGGATACATGGTTGCTATGCCAGTTCCAGTTTTATTATGTATATATTTCATAATAAATTGTTTGTATGTGCCAGTTATGGAGAAGACAAAATCAAAGAAAACTTTCGGAAAAAAGATACTTAATGTTGAATAGTTGGAATTTATTTATATTTTTAAAATAGATGAATTTCATGTATAATAAATTATACAACAGAACTTATGAATCAAACAGATTGGTGTTTTACATATTTATGTGAAGTAGCCAATCTGTTCTTGAGTAATAAAGATATATAATTTAATAGAAAATATATAAGTTCTAATTAAGGAAATACATTTAATTATACTGTGAAGGCAGTAGTTATTAGAATTTTAGATGTAGATAATTTATTAGAACATATTTATTACGAAAGTTTAAATGAATTAGGGAAAGACAGATTAGTATAAAAAATATGAAGTTATAGGAGTAAATAATGAGAAGAGGAAGCGATTTAACAGTTAAAATAGAAAAATTACAATTTCCATCAACAGGAATAGGCCATGCTGAAGACAAAATAATTTATGTTAAAAATGCTTTTCCAGGACAAACAATAACAGGGAGAGTTAAAAAGAAAAGAGAAGATCATGCAGATCTTAAATTACTAAGTGTTGATGAAAGAGCTGATTATGAAATAGAGGCACCATGTCCTCATTTCGGAGTTTGTGGAGGATGTTCATCTCAAAGTATACCTTATGAAAAACAATTAGAGTTTTTAAGTGAAGAGGTTAAAGCTTTATTTAAAGAAGCTGATGTACCAATGGGAGAATACTTAGGGATAACAGGGAGCCCAAGTCAGTTTGAATATAGAAATAAGATGGAATTTACTTTTGGAGATGAAGCAAAAGGTGCACCACTTTCACTTGGAATGCATATTAGAGGAAAATCATTTGGAATACTAACAGTAGATAATTGCCAAATAGTTGATGAAGACTATAGAAAAATTATAAAGTTAACAGTAGAATATTTCCAAAAACAAGATCTTCCATATTACAGAGTAATGAAAGCAGAAGGCTATTTAAGAAATTTAGTTATAAGAAAAGCTCAAAATACAGGTGAAATTTTAGTAAACTTAGTTACAACAACTCAAATTAAATTTGATTTAAGTGAATATATTAAGCTTTTAAGAAATGAAAGCTATAAAGGAAATTTAGTTTCAATTATACATACAGAAAATGATTCTTTATCAGATGCAGTAATACCAGAAAAGGTTAATGTATTATATGGAAAAGATTATATTAGAGAAACAGTTCTTGGACTAGAATTTAATATATCACCATTTTCATTTTTCCAAACAAATACTAAAGGAGCAGAAAGCCTTTATTCAATAGTCAGAGATTTTATGGATGATGCAGAAAATAAAGTAGTGTTTGACCTATACTGCGGAACAGGAACTATTGGTCAAATAGTAGCTCCTACAGCAAAAAAAGTTATAGGAATAGAACTTATAGAAGAAGCTGTTGAAGCGGCAAAAGAAAATGCAAAATTAAATGGATTAGATAACTGCGAATTCTTAGCTGGAGATGTAGCTGAAATAATAAAGAAAGTAAAAGCTAAGCCAGATATAATAATACTAGATCCACCTAGAAATGGTGTACATCCTAAGGCATTAGATTATGTAATTAAGTTTAATGCAAAAGAAATAATATATGTTTCTTGCAATCCCAAAACATTAGTAAATGATCTTAAAGTTTTAACAGATAGAGGATATAAGGTTATACAAACTAAAGTTAAAGATATGTTCCCTAATACGCCTCATGCTGAAACTGTAGTTAAGCTAATCAAGGCATAGAGCCATTTATAAGGACTTTTGCAGGCGAGAATTTGTCGCCTGCCACCCATTTGCCACCCTTTTTATTAAGAGGTGGCAATTTTTTTGAGATTTTTTAAAAGATGAAATATGTTCAATAAAATGAAAAGACCAAAGGAAATATTATTAAATAAGATAAATGATGTACTTGAAGTTATAGATGAAAATGGTGGAAACATGAACTTATACTATATGGAGCAAATCAAAGTGGATCACTACAGTTTTATGGAGATAGAAAGAATACAACTGTATGGGAAAACTTAAATCATGATGTTTTTGAAATTGAAAGAGTTGATGATAAAAAAATTATTAAAATAAATGCTAAAGATAAAGATTATTATATTACAGTTAATGATATTAAGAACATAGAAATTGATAGTCATGATAATTCAACAGTTTGGAAAGTTTCTAGAGAAACAAATTATGTATATCCTAATCAGAAACCATTACAGCTTATTATGAAAGCAATAAGCAATTCATCAAATGTAGGAGATGTAGTGCTTGAGTTATTTGGTGGAAGTGGTTCAACATTAATTGAAGAGAGCAGATTGGAAGAGTGTCTTATAACATGGAACTTAACCATGTGTATGCACAAATAATTATTAATAGATTTGAATATGTTACTGGAATCAAAGCAGAATTGCTGAAGAATGAATAATCAGAAGCAGAAGATTACATTCAAGAGAATGATAATAATTTAAAGATTATTAAAGTTTAAATTAATAAGTTTTTGGAGTAGTTATCTGAAGGAAATATAAAATTTAATAATATTGCTGACTTTGAAAAATTGATTAAACTTGATACTTATTTAAAAGATCAGGACATGAAATATAGAAAATTTTTGAGGTTTAAATAATGAAATACAAAGATTGTCCTAGATGTAAAAGAAAGATGCCTTAGAAATTAAATGACAATGCGAAGATTGTAAAAGAGTGAAAGATTTATGTTTGTATTAAATGTCATAGAGCTATATAAGGGATGAAGGGTGAAGAAATATTGGGACATAATTGGTTGTAATTGCTGAATAAAAAAATTACAATTAAAGTATAAATTGTGATTTGAGGAGAAGTGCATGAACAAATTACCAATAGATATAAGTGAAAATGAAATTAAAGGTTTAATCATTGAATGGAATGAGCTTATGACTCAAGAAAAATATACAGAGGCACTTGAATTGGTTCCATATGATATACAGCATTATCATAACGATAGTTGAATGTACACCAGAATTTTTGGAGTCCGTAGTATATGGATATGGATTGACTGGTCATACAAAAGAAGAAATAGAAGATGATTTTGGTTGTCTTTATAAAATAAGCTCATTTGATAAGAATGAAGAAAGAAATGAAATTATAGAAAGCATTCAAATAAATTATAATATGAAATGGTTTAAAGAAAATGATTTTGCATAAACATTGTATGATGTTCCTTTAAATGGAACTAAAAGCAATTTGACTGCAAGTTTTATTTTAAGAAAATTTAATAAGGAATATTTCACAATTATTTTTGAAGACTTACATGTTATGTAGATTAAGTATAAATATAAATTTATTGATTAAATATAGTTAGTGAATATTATGGGGGATATATGATTGATTTATGCCAATATATATTGAAAGCAGAAAATATTGATAATAATGCAGTTGTAAAATTGAGTGAGATTAACAAGAAAATAAATGAAGTTGGATGTTATATTGAAAGTTATACAAACCAATGGTCACTTATAGCTGATTCATATGGAGATATAAGTAAAGGATATATATCGAAAGAAATACCATTAGTTATAATAAAACATAGTGCAAGAGGAGATTTAAAGGAGATATTATCAAAATACCTATTGTGTGTAGAATTTGAAGGAAATGAGGAGTTTTATGGAGATAGAAAAATTCTTAGTAAATATATATCAAATGTAGAATGGATTGATGATGAATTATTTTTTAATGATGAAGATGAATTTAGCTATGAACTTTTTGAATATGTATCTGACGGACAATATTATTGAAATCCTAATCATTTTCGCATCAATAAAGCAATTTAAGAAAGTTGAATTACAATGGAGGAGCATGTCTTTTTAGAACCATCCACCATAGAACATAAGGCGCAGAAGAATTTATAAAAAAGCCGAAATGAAGTTTTTGTTAGTAAAAATTGACTTATGCTTGTACTAATTAATATAGAATTATTGAAGGAATATCTTATTTAGATAAGTCTAATATGAATAATTAAATTATATTTTGTAATGGAGGATATATGGGAGAATGCATTTTTGAATTAAATAGATATAAATCAGAACAATTTTTAAGTGAATGGAAAATAGTTGATAAATCAACAGATATTGTTGAAATAAATGATGTGGAAATTGAACTTGATCAAGGAACAACAGAATTATTAATACAAAATTTTTTTTACAGATCAATGATATTGACAATGAGATTCAAAAGTTTTGCAAAAGAAACTATGAAGAAAGCACGTGTCATATAAAAAATTACATTGTTGATTTAGAATGGATTAACATAAAAAATGAAGAATGGAAATTAATGGAGATATATTATAAATAATAAAGTTTATTTAATTAATTGAGTAAATATAAAAAGACAACATATGATGATTATATTTTAAATAGATTAACATATATTTCACCACTTTATGGAGTAATGAGAAAAGAAGCGCTTACATAAGCAACACATTCAATTCCAGTTCAAAAAAATAAGATTGGTAAATTTGTAAAAATGAATAAATTACAGAAATATGCTAGTCAGCATGTAGAATACAATACAATTAAAGTTGAAGGTTTAAAATTAAAAATTTGACAAATATATTTCAAAAGAAATAATTTAGACATGACTTTTTATGAAACATTAGTTTCAATCTCTTTTTTATCCATTGTAAGAATTGATTATCTGCTTATAATAATTTATATAGTATATTATTAATAGAAAAGAGGGGTAGCATGAGAAAAATTATTTTTGTTGATGTAGATGGAACATTATTGGACTATGAAAACAGATTGCCAGCATCTGCTGATAAAGCTATTAAAGAAGCTAGAAAAAATGGACATAAAGTATATATTTGTACTGGAAGAAGCAAAGCAGAGGTATATTCGTATTTATGGGACATTGGATTGGATGGAATGATTGGTGGAAATGGAAGTTATGTAGAAGATAATAATCATGTTGTTATGCATCAGCTTATTACAAGAGAACAATGTATACATATAGTAGACTGGCTACATGAAAGAAAGCTAGAATTTTATCTTGAAAGTAATAATGGATTATTTGCTAGTGAGAATTTTGAAAAGCGTGGAAATCCAGTCATAAAAGAATACAGCAAAAGAAAAGGAAAAGATAATGCTGATGATCTTACAGTTAAAGATGTTTTTCCAGAAATGATTTATGGCGGAGAATTATATCGAGATGATTTAAATAAAGTGAGTTTTATTTTAGAAAGTTATCAGGATCATTTAGATTCAATTAAGGAATTTCCAGATTTAAAGCCTGGAACTTGGGGTGGAAAAGGTGAAATTGCTTTATTTGGAGATTTAGGTGTTAAAAATATTACAAAAGCTCATGCAATAGATAGTTTATTAAGGTATTTAGGAGCAAGTATTGAAGATACAATTGCATTTGGAGATGCAAAAATAGATATACCAATGTTAGAATACTGTAATATAGGTGTAGCTATGGGAAGTGGTGGAGACGAAATCAAATCTATGGCAGATTATATTACTGATGATGTTGATAAAGATGGATTATATAAAGCTTTTGTTCATTTTGGATTAATTGAGAAATAGAATTTTATTATATAGAATTCATTCTTAAATTTTATAGGAATGCACAATAAGTATCAGTCCTATTAGGAACCATTGGTTAATTTGAGAATTGATATTGTTAAATATAATAAAATAATAACAAGAGAACATGCAATTAGTGGAATTTATTTACTAAATGCATGTTCTTTTATTATTAAAACTATAAATATTAATCAGGTAATATTAAACTTAAATTAATAATATTGATATTAATTAATATTATCCTTTCGGCTTAAATATAATAGCTGCAAGGAAACCAAAAGCTACTGCAGCTGAAACTCCACCGCTTACATTTTTTAAAAGCCCATTAAATATTCCTATGAAGCCAGTTTCTTTAGCTTCTGCAATAGCTGCTGTTACAAGTGAATTACCAAAGCTGCTTATTGGTATAAATGCTCCAGCACCTGCAAATTTTACTAGAGTATCATAGAAGCCAAAACCTCCTAAAATTGCTCCGATTACAACTAGAGTACATGTGGTGTGGGCAGGAGTGATTTTTAAAGTATCCATTATAAGTTGCCCAATAACACAAATTAAACCTCCAATTATAAATGCGAAAAATAATTTTTCCATAATTTAAACTCACACCTTCTTTTTACATTTCTATAGATACAGCATGGGCAACACAAGGTATACTTTCTTTTTGCTGATATGATATAGGAGACATTAATGCACCAGTAGCAACAATCAGTATTTTTTTTAATTCTCCTTTTCTCATACGATTAAGAAGATGCCCATAGGTTACAGTTGCAGAGCAGCCGCAGCCACTACCACCACTAAAAGATGGCTGTTCTTTTTTATAAATTAAAAGGCCACAATCTGTAAATATATTTTGAGGCATTTTTATACCATGCTTTTTAAATAAAGAAATGGCAATTTCGTGTCCGACTTTTCCTAAATCACCAGTAGCAATAAGATCATAATGTGAAGCGTCAATATGTAAATCTCTAAAATGTGCTTCAATAGTATCTACTGCAGCTGGTGCCATAGCTGCTCCTACATTAAAAGGATCAGAAATCCCCATATCTACAACTCTTCCAATAGTAGCAGAAGTAACTTTGGGACCATTTCCGTTTTCTGCAAGTACAACAGCACCAGCGCCTGTTACTGTCCATTGGGCACTAGGAGGTTTCTGAACTCCATAATCTGTAGGATATCTAAATTGCTTTTCAGCAGCAGCATTATGACTACTTGCAGCTGCAACAACATATTTAGCACATTTATTATCAATTAACTGTGCAGCTAGTGATAAACCTTCCATGGAGCTAGAGCAAGCACCAAATATGCCTAAGAAAGGTATACCTAATGTTCTAGCAGTAAAACTACTAGAAATTATTTGATTCATTAAGTCACCACTTAAAAAGAAGTTTATATCACCTTTTTGAATTTTTGATTTTTGAATCGCTCTTTCACAAGCGTGTTCAAGAAGAGCTTTTTCAGCTTTTTCATAGCTATCTTGTCCAAGCCATAAATCTTCGTATAGTATATCAAAATCATCAGCTAAAGCTCCATTTCCTTCAAAGGGGCCGCCAACAGCTGCTGAACCTATTATTGTTGGCTTAGAATTAAATATCCATGATTGATGACCTTTTAACATTTACATCGCTCCCAACCATATTATTGTCATTTTTATTGTAGCAACTATAAATGCAGAAAAAACTCCATATACAACAATTGCTCCTGCAAGACCAAACATATTTCCAGCTACACCTAGTACAAAACCTTCACTCTTATGTTCAATTGAAGAGGAGGCTATTGAATTTGCAAAACCTGTTATTGGAACAGATAAGCCAGCTCCGGCCCATTGGGCAAGATGATCATAAACTCCAAGACCAGTAAATAAAATTGCGAAGAATATTAAAACTATTAAAGTTGGAGCAACTGATGTTTTGTCATCAAAATTAAAATAATTAATAAAAATCCACTGTAAAATTTGTCCAATACTGCATATAGTACCACCTACAAGAAAAGCCCTAATACAATTTTTTAAAATAGGTCTTTTAGGTTCTTTAGTTTTTACTAATTTATCATACTCTATCTGAGTTGCAGTTAATTTTTTCTTTTTCATATTTGACATTTAATCACCTTCTAACGTAATAAATATGGTTCTAATTTCTTTAATATATTATCTAATTTTTTAGCGTTTTCTGAGTACATTTTTTTTGCATCATTATCATCACAATCTAGAGAAAAGGACATTAGATCTGCTTGACTTTTTTGTATACTGGCATATAACATTTCTTTAATCTGCGCTTTAGGAACTTGTATCATATCATCAAAAAGATCTACATATAAGTCTCCAGAAGAATCTACTTGACCAATAAAGACATTTTCAATAGCAACACCTTTATTTTGCAGCTGCGTTTTAAGCCATCCATGATTTAAACCAGCATTTGTAAGACCTTCATTTAATATATTTCCATCTAAGATAACAGTTTGAGGTTCAGTCTTAGGGGCAACTTTTTTGCCTAAATCAAATGAAGTTACAGGATTTTTATCAGCTTTTAAACTAACATTAATATCTCCAGTAGTTTCCATAACAGCAAATTCAACATCAGCTAAATTAAATGCTTTTTTCGAACGCATTTCTTGAAGAAATTCTTGTCCTGTTATTCTTTCTTTAGATAGATTATCCTCCATCACTTTTCCGTTCTTAACTAAAACTCTTTCTTTACCATGTAAAACATTGTATACCCATTTACTTTTCATAGATAAATAATCTAGTGCAATAGGAAAAAGAACCCAAACTCCAAGAGCAATTAGACCAAAGCTAATATTATCTATTAAATTTAAAGAAGTAAGAGTAATTATAATGGAAATAACGGTATAGGAAATAAAATCGAATGGAGTAGCTCTAGATAATGGCTTTTTCTTTATATATTTTCCTATAACTATTGTTACAAAAAATAAAAGAATTGAATTTAATAATATAATCAACCAAGTATTCATATTTAGCATCACCTAGTTACCTTTATATTGTGGTTCTTCAAATTCCATAGTAGAGACTCTTTTATCTAAATCCGATTTTATTTTATTTATTTCTTCAGCTGCCTCAGCATAAATAGCTTTAGCTGTTTTATCACGTTCTTGCAAAGAATATATTTTTAAAGTAGCCTCAGAACCACTTATAGTAGATAATGTTTCTTTTACCTTTGAAATAGCAGTCATAAAAAATTCTCCTTTATATTTATTAAATTGTTTGCTAGCTTAATTTAACCAATAAATTAAGTTTTAATTCATACATATAGTATGGTTTCATTATTGATAAGTTAAAAATTAAATAAGCAGGGATATTTTTGTTAATAATAAATTGAATATTTAAAGTGATTATGAGCAAAATAAATTTGCGATATTTAAAATGCCAAGGAGGAATTTTTATGCCAACAGGAACTAAAATTGAAACTGCATTAGCAAGTGCAAAGGGATTAGCAGCGGATATGAAGAGTTTTTCTTTAGATACTGATAATCAAGAAGCAAAGCAAATGTATAACCAACTTTCAGATACAATGGAAAATGTAGCTCAATCTCTTCAATCAAGATTTGATTTTGTAAAAAGTGAAGAACCACAATATAATAAATAATTAATAAAACATATATGTAATTTATTATGTGTTTTATTAATAGATGTAATGTTTTATAGATAATTATATTATCTATTTTAGAAACGATTATTAGAAATTTTTAAAAGAAAAAGCCCCTTCCTATAGATTATAAGAAGGAGTTTTTTCTTTTAATGTTTTAACTAGCAAACATGTTATTTTACATACATTCTACTAGGGGGTTCAGATAAATTTACTATAATATTTTTCTTTTGAGTATAGGCTTCCAATATGACTTTATGAGTTTCTCTACCTATTCCTGATTCTTTATAACCACAAAAAGTTGCTCCAGCTGGAAATGTATTATAAGTATTAATCCATACACGTACAGTTCGTATTCCTCTAGCAATTCTCATATTGCTAGTTACATTGAAATCTTCTTGTACAAATATTCTTTATTAATATAACTAAGCTGAATATTATAATTCTTTCTATATTTCTATAAAAGTCATAAAGTATAAAATAAAAAAAGAGATGGCATAATCGTCATCTCTTTTTAATGGGATTGGAAAATATATTATGATATTGAAATTATAGACACATACACTTAAATTTATTCATAAGAAAATAAGTTTTATATATTAATATTTAATTAATTCGTATAACTAGTTAAAATATCCTATAAAAATATAGAAGACAGCTATTTTTCTATATTTTATAAATAGAATGAGATATTAATTGGCTTATTGGAGAGGTATAAATTCAGGCTTCATTTCATTGAATCTACAAATATACTTATAACCTATAGTTTTTAAAACTTCGTGAACATACTTAAATTTAGTTGCTATTTGATCTGGATTATGAGAATCAGAGCCAACAGTGATTATTTCTCCACCTAAATCTTTATACATTTTAAGAATATTTGTTGATGGAGTTAAATCAGGTAGATTATATCTAAATGATGATGTATTAAGTTCGATTCCTTTACCATCTTGGATAACTTTCTTTAAAATAGACTCTAAATAATCAGAAAAGATATTATCGCTTAGAATGCTATCATAATTACCATATCTTTTAATTAAATCAACATGGCCCAAAACTGAATAGTCATTAAAATTATTAACTATTTTAAGTAAGCATTTATAATAGCCTTCATAGGCCTCATGTTGAGTTTTACCTTTATGAAAATCACCAGTAAATAATTCATGTCTATCTATTGTATGTATTGAAGCAATAACAAAATCTAAATCTTGTTCTTTTATTTCTTTAGAACATCTTTCTAAAATATGAGATTGAAGTCCCATTTCTATACCTTTTTTTATAGATATATATTTTGAATATGTTTTTTTATAATCTTCTATTTCATTTAAATATTTTTTGTAATTAATGGAAACATTAGGATTTCCAATTATATCGTAATCAATGTGATCAGTAAAACAAATCTCTTTAAGTCCTAATTTTATTGATTTTTCTATCATATCTTTCATTGGAGTATTTGAATCTGCAGAATAGCTACAATGCATATGATAATCATAGTAATTCATATTAATCCTCCTCATAAGTTTAAATTTTTGATTTTCTAATTAGTTAAAAAGTAGTTACATATAATTATACATTATATAAATATATAATTATACTATGCCATATTTTTAATTTTAGATAGGCATAATTTATATATAATAATGGGAATAATATATTTTTATATGGAGCGAATTATATAAGAAATTTTAGGTATTTATTATAAATTTATAAAAATTTATTTTAACATTTAGTCAATTAACTTGAAATGTATAAATACAAATATTAATATTTAAGTTATACTATATATATAATATATAGAAAAAAATAGGAAATAATAAAATTTTAGTTGAAAGTGAGAGGATATATATGAATAAGAAATCAAAAAAAGGGAATTTAAATTCATTACTTGCCATAGGCGCATTAGCAGGAGCTGCTACTGCTGCTATTATAGGTGCTAAAAAGCTTTCAGATAAATCTAAAGTTAAAATAACTACAACAACATATATGGATAATGGAGATAAGCAAGTTTACTTTATAGGTGGAGGATTAGCATCATTAGCAGGAGCTGCTTATTTAGTAAGGGATTGTAACTTTAAAGGAGAAAATATTCATATTATTGAAGGAATGAAGATACTTGGAGGAAGTAATGATGGTGCTGGAGATCCTGTAAATGGATTTATATGTCGTGGCGGAAGAATGTTAAATGAAGAAACATATGAAAACTTCTGGGAACTATTTTCAAGCATTCCATCTTTAGAAGTTGAAGGAAAGAGTGTAACAGAAGAAATTTTAAATTTTGATCATCTTCATCCAACTCACGCACAAGCACGTTTAGTTGATAGAAATGGAGTTATTCAGGATGTAACAAGTATGGGATTTAATAATGCTGACCGTATGGCTCTTGGTAAATTGCTAATTACTCCAGAAGAAAAACTAGATGATATGACTATAGAAGAGTGGTTTAATCATACTCCACATTTCTTTGAAACTAATTTCTGGTATATGTGGCAAACTACATTTGCATTCCAAAAATGGTCTAGCTTATTTGAATTTAAGCGTTATATGAATCGTATGATATTTGAATTTTCTCGTATTGAAACTTTAGAAGGTGTAACACGTACTCCTTATAATCAATATGAATCAGTTATACTTCCAATAAAGGCTTATTTAGATAGCTTTGGGGTTGATTTTAGTATTAATGCTACTGTAACAGATTTAGATTTTAAACCTGGCGAGGGAATTACAGTAACAGCAATACATTTAGAGGATGAAGAAGGAGAGAAGGTTATTGAATTAAAACCAGAAGATGTATGTATTATGACTAATGCTTGCATGACTGATAGTGCTACTCTTGGTGATTTACATACACCAGCAGAATATAATCCTAACAAGCCAATATCTGGCGAGCTTTGGACAAAAGTAGCTAAAAAGAAGATGAACTTAGGTAATCCTGAACCATTCTTTAATCATCCAGATGAGACTAATTGGGAAAGCTTTACTGTAACTTGTAAGGGAAATAAATTATTAAAACTTATAGAAAATTTTTCAGGAAACATTCCAGGCAGTGGAGCACTTATGACATTTAAAGACTCTAATTGGTTAATGAGCATTGTTGTAGCTGCACAACCACACTTTAGAAATCAACCTTTAGATACTACTATATTCTGGGGATATGGTTTATATACAGATAAAGTTGGAGACTATGTAAAGAAGCCAATGCGTGACTGTACTGGTGAGGAAATGTTAATAGAGTTACTACATCATTTGCATATGGAAGATAAAATAGATGAAATAATGGATACAGTTGTGAATGTTATTCCATGTATGATGCCTTATGTTGATGCTCAGTTCCAACCACGTAAGATGAGTGATCGTCCACAAGTAGTACCAGAAGGATCAACAAATTTTGCTATGATTAGTCAGTTTGTTGAAATACCTGAAGATATGGTATTTACAGAAGAATATTCTGTACGTGCAGCTAGAATAGCAGTATATACTTTATTTAATGTAAATAACAAGAAAATATGTCCAGTAACTCCATATAGAAAAGATCCAAAAGTATTAAAAGATGCATTAAAGACATCATATAGATAAAATATAAAATAAAATAATGGAATATATAGAGTGTAGTAATTCAAATAATATTTTAATATTACACAACTATATATTCCAATTTTTTTATATAAATTCTTTTAATTATAAATAATAAACAATGTAATAAAATTTTAAAATAGCAGTTATTCTTTCAAGGATAACATTCTAATTCCCACTAACAGCTTTTTTTATATTCCAATTAATTAATTTTTCAACTTTTTTAGAGAATTAGCAAGTATTTTTTTGGTCATCTGTTGCATATAAAATATCTCCATTTCTAAAATATTTTCAAAACTTATAATAAAATTGTACCATATAATTTATAAAAATTATCATAAATTAATTTACATAATAAAGGTACGTTTTACATAATAAGCACATATTATAGATTAGAAGCAATAGTCAAATAATATTGCTTCAATTCTAATAAATGGAGGAAGAAATATGAGTTACGCAAGAAGAGGAAATCTTAGAGGAAATTTCAGAACAAATAATAGAAGAAATAGTAGAAGAAATAGCAGATGCACAGAGTCATCAAGCGACAGTTGTAGAAGTTTTAGAAGTCGTAGATGTAGTTCATCAAGTAGCGATAGTTGCAGAACATCAAGAAGTAGAAGTGAAAGATGTAGTTCATCAAGTAGTAGAAGCGACAGACGTAGAACATCAAGAAGCAGGCGTTCTACAGATTCATGTAGTGGAAGAAGAGAAAGAAGATCATTTGGAAATTTATATTACAGAAGACGTAGCAATAGATCAAGTAATAGCTGTAGATAGTATAATATGTAAGAAAAATGAAAAGAAAGAATTTAATTAATAACAAAATTAAAGGATATTCTATTATAAAAAAGCTTGGTGAAGGAAGATATGGAATAGTATATTTAGGAAGGAATATGCTCGGAGAAAAAGTTGTAATAAAACAATTAAAAAAGCCAATGGCTAGAATGCTTGGAGAAAAAATTATTTATGAGGCAAAGATATTACAAAATCTAAATGATGATAGATTTCCGAAGTTTATAGGTAAATTTAGAAATAAATATGGACAAGGATATATTCTTCAGTATATTAAAGGAAAAACTTTTGAAAATATACTTTTTGAAGACCAATATGAATTCTCAAAAGAGGAGATATATACTATTACAGATAAACTCTTAGAAATCGTGAGTATATTAGATAAAAATAATATCGTTCACAAGGATATAAGAGTTCCAAATGTTATACAAAAACCAGATAAGGAACTGGTTTTAATTGATTTTGGATTAGCTAGATTTATTGATAATGTTAAATATACAAAAGATATGGACTTCTGGTTTATAGGAGATTTTTTAATTCATTTGTATTACTCTTCATATAAAGAAAATGACAATGAAGAAAAGCCTTGGTATGAAGAGTTAGAACTACTTCCAAAAGAAAAATTATTTTTAAAGAAGCTTATGGAAATAGAAGAAAAATACAATAGTATTGAAGAAATCAAAAAAGATTTTATTGAAGTTAAAGAAGAGTATTTTTCATTATTAAAACAGATGATTAAATAGAGTTTAGAGTGAATAGTTTATTTATTAATCTATTCACTTTTTTTGTAGTATAGATAGTTAGTATATGGCATTATGAGATGTGAAATATAGAATAATCACATTAGTTGTTTCCGTGATATTTAATTCTTTATAAATTATTAATTTACACTTTGTTTTAAATATAAATATTCTCACATAATATAGAACATGGAATATATAAGTAAAGAGATAAAAATTTAGAAAATTGCTTGTATGGGGAAGGAAGTACTATATTGAAAGAGAAAGTTAATAAAAAGATTATAATAATTGCTAGTTCAATTTTTATTTTACTGTGTATATATTTTGGATTATCAATATATTTTATGAGTCATTTCTATTTTGGAACTACAATTAATAATGTTAATGTATCAGGTAAAACAGCAAAAGAGGTAGAAGAAGAGATATCTTCAAATGTTAATTTGTATAAATTAGAATTAGAAGAACGTGGTGGTGAAAAAGAGTATATTGACTCTAAAAGCATAGAACTTGAATATAGTTCTGGAGATCAAATTGAAAGTATAAAAAACAATCAAAATCCATTTAAATGGATTTTGATATTATTTTCTAAAGAAAATCACAAGGTTTCTGGAATAATTACATATGATGAAGAATTGTTGAAAAAGAATTTTGACAATTTATCATGTTTGGATTTAGCTAATGTAGTTGAACCTGAAAATCCAATTTTTAAATATAGTGATGGAAAATATGAAATTGCATCAGAAATTTATGGAAATAGAATAAATAAAGAAATTTTATATGATAATATAGTTGAATCAATTACTTCTTTAAAACCTAAATTGGATTTAGAGTTAATTAATTGTTATGAACTGCCTAAATATAGTTCAAGTTCAAAAGAAGTTATTGATGCTAAAAATTTACTTAATAAGTATGTATCAGCTAAAATTAATTATAGTTTTGGAGATAAAATAGAGGTTTTAGATTCTGATAAAATAAATGAATTCCTTGAAGTTGATGAAAATTTTAATGTTACTATTAATGAAGATAAAGTAAAAAAATATGTAAGTAGCCTTTCAAATACTTATGACACATATGCTAAAACCAGAGAATTTAAGACATCATTAGGAACAATGGCAAAAGTTTCTGGAGGAAACTATGGATGGTTAATAAATTCTAGTAAAGAAGCAGAAAATATAGTTAATAATATAAAAGATGGACAAGTGGTTGATAGGGAGCCAATATATAAAAAAACGGCAATTAATAGAGGTGTAAATGATATTGGAAATACTTATGTTGAGATTAATTTATCTAAACAATGCTTGTGGTTCTATAAAGATGGAAAAGTAATTGTACAAGGAAATGTTGTAACAGGAAATGTAAGTTTAGGTCATTCGACGCCAGTAGGAGTTTATGAATTAAATTATAAACAAAAAGATGCAATTTTACAGGGAGAGGATTATAGTTCTCCAGTAAGGTTTTGGATGCCATTTAATGGAGGAATCGGAATTCATGATGCAAGTTGGAGGACAGATTTTGGAGGAAGCATATATAAATCTAGTGGATCTCATGGCTGTGTAAATTCACCATACTATCTAGCTAAGACAATATTTGATAATATTGAGCCGGGAACTCCAATAATATGTTATTTAGAGTAATATAATAATATCTAAGAAGTGTTATATAGGTAGTTTGTTTAATAATTGCAATGGACAAACTATCTATATAATTTTTATAAGATAATTGATATAACTATTATAAATACTTATATCAATTATAATGTTTAATTGGCTCTCAACATAATTAATATTTGGTAAATATATTGGATGAAAATATATTTTCTGCTACTATTATAATTTTACAGGAATTATATGGAGTGATGGAGAATTAATATATAAGATATAAATTTATTAATTTATTTTTAAAACTCAATTTATTGAGATAGGAGGAATTATACTATGACTATTTTAGAAATACTGAATGAAAAGTATTCTGAAAACAAAATTATACAGAAATCATTGGAAATTATAAAAGACAACTATACAAGCTCCTTAAATGATAATTATGAGCTTATTATTGATGAGTATGGAGAGCTAAATGTAAAAATTCCAAGCTTAGAGAAAAAAAATGAATTTGTATTTAAAGAGATTGGAGAGTACGAATATCCACTAGTAATGTGTATGAAAATAACAGAAATGAATAATCCAGAAGCTTATGAATTCTTATTATCTAAGTTTATGGAGCTATATAAAGATAAATTAGAATTATATTTTAAAGATGTTACTACAGTGGAAAAATTAATGTCTGATATAAAAAATAAAAAATCTAATATAGATTACATAACTTATGGATCAATGTTTATAACAATAATTGGAGCTATATTTTTATGTGTTAATACAACAATGAATACAACTATAAGAACATTGATAATATTAGGCGTGGCATTAGTTTTCTCACTATCAATTGTTGAACAGTTTACTAAAGAGAGCCAAGTGAAAAAAGTTATAGATGGATATCTTAGTATAATAAAAACAGAATGGTATAGAAAACAGCTTTATAGAGAATATGCTTTCCTTTGCAACTTTGCTGGATAATAAATTATATAGAATAATTAAATGTTATAATTAAAATAAAAATATAATTGTTTGAAAGTTAATCTGCTACAAATGAAGAGTATTAACGGAAAATCACAAATACTCTTCATTTGTATTTTAATTTAAAGATTTAAAATCTTTAAAAGGATAATATATAAATTGAGCTTTTCCCTCTAAAGATGCACTATCTATGTAAGGGTTCTCCCATAGTCTGGCATCATATGAAGTGGGTCTATTATCACCTAAAAAGAAATATTTATCATTAGGCACTTCAAAAGTCCCATTATAATTATCTTTGTTTTTCACATAATCTTCATCTAACTTATTTCCATTAATAAATATAGCTCCATTTTTAATTTCTATTTTATCACCTGGAAGACCTATTAATCTTTTTATTAATGTTTTATTAAGTTCGTCAGAATGAAATACAATTACATCACCACGTTTAATATTTTCTAAATTATGAATTCTAGTAACAAAAACCTTATCATCAAGATTTATTGTAGGGATCATAGAGCCAGTTGGTACAAATGCATTAAAATATAAAAATTTTCTGATTAATAGTGCTATTAATATAGCACAAAATATTGGAATTACCCATTCTTTAAAGAAATTTTTTATATTTAAGTTACTTTTTTTCAAACATTTCAAATTAAATATCTCCTTTCATACTAGTCTTCAAAATAAAACAATTCTTCAAATTTTTTATCTAAAGCTATGCAAAGTAATAATGCAAGTTTAGCACTAGTACAAAATTGACCAGTTTCAATAGAACTTATTGTTTGACGTGATACACTAACCATTTCTGCTAAATCACCTTGTGATATCTTCTTTTCAGCTCTAGCTACTTTTAATCTATTTTTTAATATTAATACATCATCCATATAGTATCCTTTCTATACATAAGTTGAAATAATAAATGCAGCTAAACAACAGATAGAAGAAATTGTGAATAAAATACCAGATAATAGCATTCTTTTATTTCTAAGGTAATAATATTTATAAAACAATTCAGTTGCTAAGTAAGCTGTAAATATGAACCATATATCTCCAATTGGCATTCCAGCATGTTTTTTATACATAGATAGTAATGCGACTATTAAGCAGAAGACTATTTTAGCTGTTAATCCAGCTTTTCCATTTATATATTCTTCCATTTCATCTTCTGAATTTTTATTACACCGTTTATTAATCTCTAATATTTCCTCTTTTTTCATTATTTTCAACTCCATTCATATACTAAATATAAAGTAATAATATTTTTTTGTCAAGTGTACTTGGCAAAAATACAAATAAACTTGACAAATCTATTAATTAAATGTAAAGGGGATTATATATTTGAAAGCAAGATTTATAGTATCACATTTTATAAAAAACTATGAAAACATAGAGGATAATAATGTAAGAGAGAGATATGGAATTTTAAGCGGAATTGTAGGTGTAATAGTTAATTTAATATTATTTATTTTGGAAGTCACAATCGGTATGATGACAAATAGTATATCTATAATTGCAGATGCATTTCACAATTTAGCAGATGTTACATCTTCAATAGTTACACTTATAGGCTTTAAAATAGCTAATAAACCGGCAGATAAAAACCATCCATTTGGACATGGAAGAATAGAATATATATCAGCATTACTAGTTTCATTTTTTATTATATTAATAGGTATTCAATTTATTAAAGCATCACTTGTACGAATATTTTATCCAGAAGATGTAACTTTTAATTTAATAACTTTTTCTATTATAATTATGGCAATTCCATTAAAATTATGGCTAAGTTATTTTAACAAATCTTTAGGAAAAATGATTAATTCAGTTACACTTGAAGCAACAAGTAGAGATGCATTAAATGATGTTGCCATATTATTAGGAGTTATAGTTACTCTTGTTGTATCATTTGTTTTTAAAATTAATATTGATGGATATGTAGGTGGAATTGTAGCAATATTTATTATTTTATCTGGGGTATCTATGGTTAAAGAAACTATAAATCCACTTTTAGGAGAACCTCCAGATCCTAAGTTAGTTAATGAAATAGAAAAATTAGCACTTGGATATGATAATATTTTGGGAATACATGATCTAATAATTCATAGTTATGGACCTGGAAGATGTATGGCATCTTTCCATGCTGAGGTTCCATATAATATATCTATTATAAAACTTCATGAAGTTATTGATAAAGCAGAAAGAGAGCTTGGAAAAACTTTAAATATGTTTATTGTAATTCATATGGATCCAATATATGATGATTTAATTGAGACTAAAGAAACAAAAGAATTAATTCAAGAAATACTAAAAGAGTTTCCAATGATTAATTCATTTCATGATTTTAGAATAGTTGGAGAAGGTGAAATAAAAAATATTATTTTTGATGTAGTAATAAACTTTGACCATAATATATCAGAAAAAGATGAAGAAAAAATAAAATTAGATATTGATAGAAAAGTCAAGATAAAGCATCCAGAGTATAGTACACTTATAACAGTTGATAGAGCATATGCTATGTTTAAATAAATAACTAGATCAAATAAAATAGTAGATGAATAATCTGCTATTTTATCTTTTATCTAATGCTATAAAATAAATTTTTATATAATTGTATAATTTATTTTAAGCATAAATGGATTGTTTTATTGGATATAGTAAACAAATGTAGAGAAATTTGTTACAATAAAAGTTTGCTGATTTAAAATATCACTATATGATATAATAATTATAAATATATAAGTCAATTGAGAATAATTTTATTATTTTGTTAGAAAGGTTTGAAGAGTATTGATTGAAGAAAATAATAAAGAATTTAATTTACGTCCAAGTAAGGAAAGGGCTAAAATACATATAAATGAGAAAAGTAAAATTGCAGAAAAGGCAATGATGTTTATTCATGATAGTGGAACATATTTTTTTGATTCATCCACAATTCTTCAGCTAATTGCAAAAAAGATAGATAAGCATCCTACTATATATACTAATTCATTAGATAGTTTTTATATACTTTCTAAAAAGGATAATTTATTAGTAAACTTAATTGGAGGAGATTTTAATAAAATTAATAGGTTTTTCTATCCTAAAGATCTAAAAGATTTAAAGTTTGACACAGCATTTTTAGGTGCAGGAGCTATAAAACATGATGGTATTTATTATCAAGATGAAGAGGACATACCATTAAAAAGGGAAATTATAAAAAGATCAAAAAAAGTTGTTATAGTTGCTGAGCATCAAAAATATAAAAGTGATGCACTTTACAAAGCAATTGCTTTTGAAGAAATAGATGTTATAATAGTAGATCCTATATCGACCAATTCATTCTTAGAAATAGTTGAAGAACAGGAAATTAAATTTGATCCCAAAAGTATAATTATATTATAAAAATTTGTATTTTCTTTAAATTATAGAAGTAATCTAATTTAAATGTGGACTATAGCATATTAAGTTAGATTACTTTTTATTTTATAAATGATATCTTAACTTATATTTTTTAACGTTTATTGTACAATTATTAGTCCTATTTTTATCTTATCAATTTTTTAACTAGCCAATGAATTATATTATTAGACTAATTTATTTATTAAATAATAATATTAAAAGTATAAAATAATTTTTGAAAAAACTTTAAATAGTATTAAATATTCTATATAAGCACACGAACGATAGAGATGAAAAATAAATTAATATTTTGGTAAATTTATTAATTGAATTTTAGGAAAGCTTTTGTAAACGTATATAATAACATATTGATAAAAAATATAGTGTATTAATATAAAAGTGAATTAAAAATAACGAATTATAGCTTTAAAAATAGTCGACAATATTCTTGATAACTATTTTCAGTTTAAAAAATTAATGATATAATCATGCTTGAATTAAATCGCTTGATAATTTTGTATTAAAAGTGAGTTAATTCTATAAATAACTAAATTTATTTTTTAGGAGAAAAGAACTAATAAGTTTATATTATTCAAAGGAGAGTTCTATAATGGAAAAATTTTTTAAACTAAAAGAAAATGGAACAAATGTATCAACAGAACTTATGGCTGGAATTACTACTTTTTTTGCAATGGCATACATAATTTTCGTTAATCCATCAATGCTTACACTTTCAGGAACACCTGATAATCCAATGCCAGCTGGAGCTGTCTTTTTAGCTACAATTATTGCATCAGCAATTGGAACACTGGTTATGGGACTTTTTGCGAACGTTCCTTATGCACAAGCACCAGGAATGGGACTTAATGCATTTTTCACATTTACTGTTTGTGGAGCACTTGGTTTTACATGGCAGCAAGCACTAGCTATGGTATTTATTTGTGGTTTAATAAATATTACAATTACAGTTACGAAAGTTCGTAAATTAATAATTAAAGCAATTCCAGAAAGTATACAAAATGCTATAGGTGGTGGTATTGGAGTATTTATTGCTTATATTGGTATTAAAAATGCAGGATTAATTAATTTTACTTCAGATCCTGGAACATATGTGGCTTTAGATGGTGGAACAGTTGTAGCAAATAGTAGTGCAGTACCAGCACTAGTTGCGTTTAACAAACCAGGTGTACTTTTAGCGTTAATTGGACTTGCTATAATGGTGATTCTTTTGATATTAAATGTAAGAGGTGCAATTATTATTGGAATTGTAGCAACTACTATTTTAGGAATACCTATGGGAGTTGTCGATTTATCATCAGTTAATACAACTGCGGGTTTAGGAGAGTCTTTCGCACAACTTGGTCAAACATTTGGAGTAGCTTTTGGAGATAAGGGATTGATATCATTGTTTAGTGATAGTTCTAAAATTCCATTAGTATTAATCACAATTTTTGCATTTAGTTTATCAGATACATTCGATACAATTGGTACATTTATTGGAACTGGTCGTCGTACAGGAATTTTTAGTTCAGAGGATCAAAAAGCTCTTGAAAGTGGATCAGGATTTAAATCAAAAATGGACAAAGCGTTATTTGCAGATTCAATTGCAACTTCAATTTTTGGAACTTCTAATACTACAACTTATGTAGAAAGTGCAGCAGGAATTGGAGCAGGTGGACGTACTGGATTAACAGCAGTTGTTACAGCAGTACTATTTATTTTAAGTATGTTTTTAGCACCAATAATTGGTGTAGTTCCAACACAAGCTACAGCACCAGCATTAATAGTAGTTGGAGTTATGATGTTATCATCATTTACAGAAATAAAATGGGGAGACTTGGAAGAAGCAGTTCCAGCTTTCTTTGCATCAATATTTATGGGATTATGCTATAGTATATCTTATGGTATTGCAGCTGGATTTATTTTTTACTGTATAGTAAAAACTTGTAAAGGAAAAGCTAAAGAAATTCACCCAATTTTATGGATATGTACAGGATTGTTTGTAATTAACTTTATAATATTAGCAATCTTATAAGTCTTAGATATGATCTACTTAATAAAAAATAGTTCTTGTTTTAATGACATCAATGTATTAATATATTCATTTAATAATTGTAAAATATAAACACTTAATTAAATATGGCAAATATAGATTCATTATTGAAAATCTATATTTGCCATATTTATTTTTTATTTAGCTTACTTTTTATAAATAGATTATGACATAGTTTCATTGGTGATTTTTTTATAAATACTTAAAATTTAAGAATTACTAATTGAATCGGTGTGAATAACTGGTAAATTAACTTTTTTTAGATAACATATCATCCTAACTAAAAAGATAATTAGTAGAGATATGTGCTGTGCATTAAGAGAGCCTACTTTAGGATATAAAAACCATAATGCAATAGAACCAATAATTCCAGCTACACAATATATATCAGTTTTAAATATTTCAGGCTTTCTATTAGTTATTATATCTCTTAGCATACCGCCACCAACACCAGTAATACTTGCTGCAAATAAAAATAGCATAAAATTAGAGTGATTTTCAATTGCTTTAATACCAGATGAAACAAAGAAAGCAGATAATCCAATAGCATCAATAGTGATAAATAAAGTATTATATTTCCATTTTCCTCTTAAAATAATAGCAAAAGTTGCTCCTAGGAAAATAAAAGGAATAGTTTTATAGTTACTAAAAAATAAAGGAATACCAACGTCAGTTACTATGTCGCGAAGAACTCCGCCCCCCATAGCTGTAACAGTAGCTAAAATATAAATACCAAATAAATCAAATTTTTCATGTATTGCAACAAAAGCACCAGATGCAGCAAATGCAAATATACCTATATATTCTAGAATAGCGATGTCATACATAATTAAAATCTCCTAATTTTAAAATTTATTTATATAATTAATGGTAATATAATTTTCTAAAGAATAAAAAAAGGCGAATTGAATAAACAATTCGCCTCTGTTATTGTACCTGAAAGATTCTCCTTACCATATTTATAAAGATTGCTTCTTGGGTGTCATAAGACTTTCCAGAGTATCATCTGAATTTGGTCCTTTTGCCTGAGAGTTTGTTGCGTCTTCACCTTCGGCGCTGCATAAAAAAACAGTCTCTCCCAAATTCTTCATATGATTACTATAAATTTACAGGAAAATTATATGATAAAACTTATATGGTGTCAATAGAAAAAATCTATAAAAGATTTACTAGATAATTAAAAATAAATTTAGTTCTATATTATATACTATGATTAAAATAAATGATTGGTACTGGATTTATAAAATTTATGTAAAAATTATATATAGTAGATTTCTATAGACTATTATCCTTGAAATATTCTATGAAATCACTAGGTAGGCAACCTGTATATTTTTTAAATACATTTATAAAATATCTATAATCTTTGAATCCTACATCAGTAGCGATTGTATAAATTTTACCTTTACCGGATTTCATTATATTAATTGATTGATGAATTCTATATCTATTTAAATAATCATTAAAAGTGTAAAAAGTTTCTTTCTTAAATTCATTATTAAGGTATGTAGAACTAGCCCCTAATAAATCAACTAAATCTTGTATTGTTATTTTAGTATTATATTTTTCATGAATATATTTAATCATTGATTTAACATATTTTGATGATTTTGGAGTTTCTCTTAAAAGATTTTTTTGCAATATATTTAATTGGTCTATATTATTAATCTTATTTTTAATTATTTCATGCTCTTTAAGTAAAGTAACTTGATTTTTTGATTTCTCTAAAGCGTTATATAACTGTAAATTATCAAGAGGTTTAAGCAAATATTCAGTTACACCAAGGTGAATAGCCGCTTTAGCCAACGAAAATTCATCATAACCAGTAATTATAATGGCACTATAATTATATTCTTTTATTGATTTTTCCAACATGGTTAAACCACTCATAACAGGCATATTTATATCCACAAGAACTATATCTGGATTTAATGATTTTATTTTTTTTAATCCTTCTTCTCCATTAGCTGCTTCATCAATGACAATAATATCAGATTTACTCCAATCAAAAGTATATCGGAGTCCTTTTCTTATCATTTCTTCATCCTCTACTATTAAAAGCTTAAACACTAAAGTTTCCCTCCTCATAAGGTATAAGAATTTTAACATATGTACCTTTATCTAGAATGCTTTTTATTTGAAATTTTTGTTTATCTCCATATAGTAGAACTAAACGTCTATATGAATTATGCAAACCAATATGACTTGATGTATTATTAGGGTTGTTAAGTATTGAGTTTATATTTATTAGCTCTTCTTCTGTCATACCAGAACCATTATCACTAACTTCTAATATAAGATTATAATCAATAATGTTTCCTAATATATTAATTTCTAAATTTTCCTTATGCTTATATCCATATTTTATTGAATTTTCAACAATTGCTTGAAGTAAAAGTTTTGGAATCAGAGCTTTTCTAGCAGAATCAGATATATCTATTGTATATTTAAGTTTTTCTTTAAATCTAAATTTATTTAAATTTAAATATTCTTCTATATATTCTATATCATTGCTTAATATCACTTTCTGGTTATCATTTTTTATACTATATCTTAGTAATTTAGAAAGACCAAGAATTATCTTTTCAGATTCTTTGGGATTAATTAGTACAGAATATCTCAATGTCTCAAGAATATTAAATATGAAGTGTGGGTTAAATTGAGATTGTAATACTTTTATTTCGCTCTCATGAGTAAGATTGACAAGTTCAGAATTTTTTCTGATTAGTTCATTAAGATTATCTAACATAACATTATATTCATGAGCTAATACTTCAAATTCATCACCAGATTTTATATTAACATAAGCATTCATATTACCATTTTTTAATTCATTAACTGAAACGATAAGTTTGTCTATTGATTTACTATTGCTTTCGGATATTCTATTTGCTAAATAGTTTATTATAAATACTAATACTATGCCCATTAAGATAATAAAAGCAAAATAAATAACAAAAATATTACGGTTAATTGCTGTACTGTTCAGTGTATATACATATAAAGGGGTATTTGATATTATGCTTCTATTAATATAATATTTTTCCCCTAATATAGTTACATAATTTTCATTACTGCAATATTTAGGACTAAATTTGTTCATAAGTCCCTTTATAGAATTATTATTTGTTGCAATTATTCTATTATGAGAGTCTGTTATTATAGAAATCTCAGTTTTATTTTGGAACAAGAGATCTTCGAATTCATCTTCATAAAGTTGATATATTAAATATCCAATTAAAACATTATTATCTTTTATTTTTTTAGCGAATGTATATGTTGTAGTTTTATTATATTTATAGGATGATATATCTATTTCGCTAAGAACATAATCTCCAATTTTATTTAATTTTGGAATTATATCATTAGTAATATGATCGTTTGTATTATTGGATGAAGAGTTGGTAGAAATTAAAAATACACCATTTGAATCTACTATATTAAGAACTCCTTTAACTTTCTGCTTATTTATGAAGTCGTAGTATTCATTATAGACATGGTTAGAATTTAAACGTGTATGTATACAACTTATTACATTATTTGAAGAAGACATACGATCAACTTCATTATAGTAATTATTATAGATTTCTTCTATTTGATTACTTATATTTGAAGAGGCTTGTTTAGTATTTATGATTACATTAACTCTATTAACTATAACTATAAATATAGAGAACAATATGAAAAGAATTAATATTGTAATTAACGCATATTTAAAAAACAAGTCTTTTATGTATTTCTTAAAACTTTTATGATTTCTATCCATTTTTTTCTCCAATAATTAACATAATTAATATAAGTATAACATAAAGAACTATCTATGTATACAATTTCGTGTAAACGTATAAAATGGTTTTTTATTTTACACTATATTTATGAATTTTGACATTTAAATATATTTTTTATGGCATTAATATATAAGTATAAAATAAAAACTAGGGGGAATGAAAAATGAAAAAAATAATGGCTATTGTAACTGCTGCTATGTTGGGAATGACATGTTTAGTTGGTTGTGGAGGATCAACTTCAAGTACAAATGGAGCTGATAAAGGTTCTAGTGAATCAAAAAAATTAGTTGTTTATTCTCCAAACAGTGAAGACATAATTAATGCAATTATTCCTATGTTTGAAGATGAAACAGGTATTGATGTTGAATTAGTAAGTGCAGGAACTGGAGAATTATTTAAACGTATAGAATCAGAGAAGGAAAGTCCATATGCAGATGTATTATTTGGTGGATCAAGAGCTCAGTATGCACAACATCCAGATTTGTTTGAAAATTATGTTTCAGAAAATGATAAATATTTAATGGAAAATCATAGAAATAAAACCGGATACATGACATCGTATATTTCAGATGGAAGTTGTATTTTAATAAATAAAAATATAATTGGCGATATAAAAATAGAAGGATATGCGGATTTATTAAATCCAGAATTAAAAGGTAAGATAGCATCAGCAGATCCAACAAGTTCAAGTTCAGCCTTTGCACAATTAACTAATATGCTTCTTGCAATGGGTGGAGATTATACTTCTGATGCAGGTTGGGATTATGTAAAAAAACTTGTTGAAAACTTAGATGGTAAACTTGCTAGCGGTTCTGGTGCAGCTCATAAAAGTGTAGCAGATGGAGAGTATCCTGTAGCATTAACTTATGAAGATCCATCAGCAAGTTATATTAAAAGTGGAGCAGATGTTGAGATTGTTTATCCAAAAGAAGGAACAGTTTTTTTAGATGCAACTAGTGGCATAGTTAAAAATGCTAAAAACTTAGATAATGCTAAAAAGTTTATAGATTTTATAATTTCTAAAGAAGCTCAAGATGTTTTTGGATCGAAATTAACTAACAGACCACTTAGAGAAGATGCTGAATTAGGAGATTATATGAAGCCAATGTCAGAAATATATCAAATTACAGAAGATTGTGATTATGTTGATTCTCATAAAGAGGAAATAATTTCAAAATATACAGAAATAGCTACAAGTGTAAAATAAATAATTTTAAAGGTTAGAAGGTGGATTAAATGAGCATAGCAATTACTTGTGAAGGTATAGTTAAAAAATATGGTAATAAGGTAATAATTCCAGACTTAGATTTAGAAATAAAAAATGGTGAATTTTTTACATTGCTTGGTCCATCTGGATGTGGAAAAACTACATTATTAAGAATGGTAATGGGATTCAATACAATTGAAGGTGGAAAAATAAAGTTTAATGATAAAGTTATAAATGATATTCCACCTGGAAAAAGAAATATAGGAATGGTATTTCAAAACTATGCAATATTTCCACATCTTACTGTAAAGCAAAATGTAGCATTTGGACTAGAAAATCGTAAAATTGAAAAATCGCAGATAGATGAAAAAGTAGAAGATATAATGAAAGTTGTAAAAATAGATGAATATAAGGATAGATTACCAGAAAATTTATCAGGAGGACAACAGCAGCGTGTAGCATTAGCTCGTGCAATTGTAATCCACCCAGATGTATTATTAATGGATGAACCACTATGTAATCTTGATGCGAAATTACGTGTTGAAATGCGTAATGCTATTAAAGAAATACAAAATAATATTGGTATTACAACAATATATGTTACTCATGATCAAGAGGAAGCAATGGCAATATCGGATAGGATTGCAGTAATGAGGGAAGGAGTAATTCAGCATGTAGGAACTCCAAAGGAAATTTATCAAAGACCTGCTAATATATTTGTCGCTTCATTCATTGGAAATACAAATATATTAGATCGTAAACTATCTATTGATAATGGGAAAGCAATATTACATTTAAGTGATACCTATAGTGAAATAATTGATACAATAGATGTTTCAAAGTTAGATAAAAATAGTTTAAATGTAAAGGTTTCTATAAGACCAGAGGATTTTATAATATGTAATGAAGAAAAAGGTATAAAAGCAGTTGTTCTTTCAAGCATATTTTTAGGACTTAACACTCATTATTTTGTTGAATTAGAAAGTAATGAGAAAGTGGAGATTATTCAAGAATCTACAATAGGAAAGATTTTTGAAGCTGGTTCTAAGATAGGATTAACTATTAAAGCTCATAAAATAAATGTATTTAGTGAATTAGGAGATGTTAACTATACTAAAAGTAATGTAGGTGATATCTATGAAAGGTAAAAAAATAAAACTAGATATATGGACAAGTGTAACGATTATTATATTTCTATTATATGTACTAGTGTTAATATTTCCATTATTCACATTATTAATAAAGAGCTTTGTTAGTGGCAATACAGGTGGCTTTTCACTAGAGTATTTTATTAAGTTTTTTGGAAAGAAGTACTATTATGGTTCTTTAATAAACAGTTTAAAAGTTACTACAGCAGTTACTATATTATGCATTTTAATAGCTACTCCTTTAGCTTATATAATGACAACAATGAAAATAAAAGGTGGACCTATTCTTCAAATATTAATTCTTATTGCATCTATGCAGGCACCATCTATAGGCGCTTATTCATGGATATTGCTATTGGGAAGGAATGGAGCAGTAACTAAGTTTTTAAAGAATACATTTAATATGTCTATACCTAATATCTATGGATTTACAGGTATACTTTTGGTATTAACATTAGAACTTACACCACTTATATTTATGTATGTTTCTGGTGCATTGAAGAGTGTTGATAATTCATTACTTGAAGCAGCGGAAAGTATGGGATGTACTGGAATAAGAAAAATGTTTAAAGTTATAGTACCACTTATATTACCTACAATATTAGGAGGAGCATTATTGGTATTTATGAGAGCATTAGCGGACTTTGGTACTCCAATGCTTATAGGAGAAGGATATCAGACAGTTCCAGTATTAATATTTAATGAGTTTATTAGTGAAGTTGGTGGAGATGATGGATTTGCGGCAGCAATTAGTGTAATAGTAATAATATTCGCCACAGCAATTTTCTTAATTCAAAAATATATTTCTAATAAAAAATCTTTTAGCATGAGTGCACTACATCCAATTGAAGCTAAAAAATTTACTGGAATTAAAAATGTATTAGCCCATGCATTTGTATACCTATTTGTTTTTATAGCATTATTACCACAAATGGTAGTAGTATACACCTCTTTCTTAAATACATCAGGAAGAATTTTTACAAAGGGTTTTTCATTTAAGAGCTATATTAATGCTTTTGATAAAGTTGGTGGATCTATTAAGAATACATTTTTATTTGGATTAGCAGCAATATTTATAATTGTAGTTTTAGCAACATTAATTGCTTATGTAACAGTTAGAAGGAGAAATCCTATCAGCAATACTTTAGATGTATTTACTATGTTACCATATATAGTTCCAGGATCCGTTTTAGGTATAGCATTGTTATTAACATTTAACAAGAAACCATTAGTATTAAGTGGAACGGCAATTATACTAATTATTGCATTTGTAATAAGACGGTTGCCATATACAGTAAGATCAAGTGCAGCAATTATGCATCAGATAAGTATAAGTGTAGAGGAAGCAGCAATAAGCTTAGGTGCATCAAATTTGAAGACTTTTAGAAAAGTAACATTACCAATGATGTTACCAGGAGTTATATCGGGAGCAATATTAAGCTGGATTACAATTATTAGTGAACTTAGTACATCGATCATACTATATAATGGAAAAACAAAGACAATGACTGTAGCTATATATACAGAGGTAGTTCGTGGAAACTATGGAGTAGCAGCTAGCTTAGCAACAATTTTATTATTAATAACCATTATATCTTTATTAATATTCTTTAAACTAACTGGTAAGAAAGAAATTACAATGTAAGATAAAAGTTGCTTAATGAAACATTGTAGAATTAAACTTACTCAAATTATAGAAGTCTACAATTTGAGTAAGTTTTTTTATAGTCAATATTTTAAAGAAATTTTAGAAATATTTTTATGTTTAAGGAGGCGTTACTATGAACTCTAAAAGGAGGGATTTCACAAAGGAAAAAAGTATAAAATACAAAAATGAAAAAATAAAGAAATCAAAAAATAATAGGAATTCTTTAAAAGATAAATTATATAAGTCATTTATTTTTATTTCAATATTGGGTATTATAGCAAATTTAGTAGCATTAATATTTCTTTATAGGACAAATAGTCAATATAAATTTGCATTAAATACTTATGGACTATCACAAGGAGAAATTGGTAAGTTAAGTACAGAGATTCAAAATTCTAAATCTATAATAAGAGATATTATATATCTCAATCATTCAGACAATGCAATAGTTGAGCAAAGAAATTTAAATGAAAGTATATCAAGAGCAGAAGAATATTTAGATAATATAAGAAATTATGATTTACCAAAAGAAAATAAAGAATTAATGGATAGTATATCAGGTAATTTAAAAAAATATGAAAAAGTAAAAAAAGATGTTATCTACTTGTCCTATGCAGACAAATCAGATGCGGCTTTAGAAAAGTTTACCGATGAAGGAAATCCTATAATGGAGGAAATAACTGATAGTGTATCAAAACTTTTAGATTCTAATATTGAGAATAGTAATATAATGGCTGAAAAGCTTCAGAAGCTTCAAATTTTGGCATTTATATCTATATTAGCAGCAATTATATTATCTTTTATCTTTTCTATTAATTTTGCTAAAAAAATTACTAATTCAATTAGTGAACCAATAGAAAAATTAAAAAATGTAGCTAAATCAATGTCGGAAGGAAATTTAGAGATTAATATTGATATTTCATCATACGATGAAATAGGAGATTTAGCAAAGTCATTTTCTAAAATGTTAGTGACACTTAAATCATATATATTAAATATATCAACAATACTAGGAAGCATATCTAAAGGGAATTTAAATATAAAAATAAATGAAGAATATAAAGGGGATTTTTTGGAGATAAAGAATTCGCTTAATAATATTTTAGACTCATTAAATGAAGTGTTTAATGAAATATTAGAAGCATCAAATCAAGTTACAGGTGGATCTCAGCAGATTGCTTCTACTGCACAAGTACTATCACAAGGAGCAAATAATCAAGCAAATTCTGTACAGGATCTTTTAGAATCACTACATCAAATAAATAATAATGTAAAGGAAAATACTGATAATGCTACTAAAACTAATTTAATAACTAATGAATTAATATTAAATGTTGAATCTGGAAATAATCAAATGAAAGAAATGCTTAATGCAATTAATAATATAGAAAAAGCATCTAAGGATATTAACAAAATTAATAATGCTATTAATGATATTGCAGAACAAACTAATTTACTTTCATTAAATGCTGCTATTGAAGCAGCAAGGGCAGGGGAAGCAGGAAAAGGATTTTCTGTTGTAGCTGAAGAAGTTGGAAATTTGGCTAGTAAAAGTACAAACGCAGTTAAGCAGACAAATAATCTTATTAATGAATCAATAAAAGCAGTTGATATAGGGAAAAAATTAGCTATTAATACTGAAGAAGCATTAAATATCATAGTTAATAGTGTAGAACAATCTGCAGAATTAGTTAGTTATATAGCCATGGCATCGGAAAATGAAGCAAATTCAATTAATGAGATTAATTTTGTAATTGAAGAAATTGCAAATGTAGTTCAATCAAATTCTGCATTAGCAGAGGAAAGCGCTGCTGCTAGTGAAGAATTAACAGCACAAGCAGAAAACTTAAATTCTATGATTAATAAATTTGAACTTAGAAAATAATCAATATAGAAGCATTTTACAAAAAAGAATGGGATTTTTAATCATACCATTCTTTTTTTGCTCATTTATAATTTATAGAAATATAGTATAATTTTTATTATGGGATAAAGGCTTTGAAATAAATATATACAAAGTTAATGAACTTATATAAGGAATTAAGTAATGGAGGAATTAAAAAATGAAAGTGGTGGACATGCACTGCGATACAATTAGTGTTATTTTAAATGAGAATAGAGCAGGAAAAAATGTTGAGTTAAGATCAAATGATTTAAATATTGATATTGAAAAAATGAAAAAAGGAGATTACTTACTACAAAATTTTGCTATGTTTGTAGATTTAGGTGAAGTTAATAATCCACTTGAAGAATGTTTAAGTTTAATTGATTGTTTCTATAATGAATTAGATAAAAATAAAGATACAATTTCTGTGGCACTAACTTATGATGATATTATTAAAAATAAAAAGAATGGGAAAATATCAGCATTACTTACAGTCGAAGAAGGTGGTGTTGCATTATCATCACTTGCTAATTTAAGAATACTTAATAAGCTTGGGGTAAGAATGATTACACTTACATGGAATTATATTAATGGAATAGGCTATCCTAATGTTAATTTGTCAAATGGAAACAAACCTAATATTAAGATACCGAATATAAAGGATGGATTAACTGAGTTTGGAATTGATTTTGTTAAGGAAATGGAAAGACTGAATATGATTATTGATGTTTCACATTTAAGTGATGCAGGATTTTATGATGTATTAAAGTATACTAAAAAGCCATTTGTGGCTAGTCATTCAAATGCTAGAGGAGTAACAAATCATAATAGAAATATGTCTGATGATATGATTTTGAAATTGGCCAATAGAGGTGGAGTAATTGGAATAAATTTTGCTGGAGACTTTTTAGAGGAAGCTGAAGGTGGAAAATTACCAAAGTCAAAGATTAATAATATGGTTAAGCATATTCGATATATAGTTGATTTAGCAGGAATTGATTGTGTTGGACTTGGAAGTGACTTTGATGGTATATATCAAGACCTAGAACTAGATAATGCAAGTAAGATGCCAGAACTTGAAAAAGCATTAAGAAAAGATGGATTTAAAGAGAGAGATATTGAAAAAATCTTTTACAAGAATGTTTTACGAGTGTATAAAGATGTATTAAAATAAAAAACTTATTAAATAAGTCAGTTAATTGATAATAATCTAAATATGAATAAAATATTATTATTTGAAAATGAATCGATACTAGTCTAAGAATAAAATTTTTACAATTATATTTAATATAGATAAATAGAATATATACTTTTTAAGTACAAAAAAGTATATATTCTATTTTGTTTTTTTTTTTTAAAATTAAATTTTATATAAATTACTTATATAATTTAACTCTATTTTCAATTGGTTTGAATGTTTTTTCACTAGGCTCTGCAAATAGTTAAATAAAATAATATATTATTTTATTTGTCCATAGCTATCTTCATCTAAAGTGATTAACGCCCTTGTTAATTCTTCAACATGTCTTTTTTCATCTTTAGATACTGTTTCTATAATACTAGCTATTTTTTTATTATCTATATTGTCTAATAAGGCTTCATATAATATAAGAATTTCGAGCTCACCTTTTATTGCATTTCTAAGGTTTACAAGTAGCAAATTTCTATTTTCTTTTCCAATAGAATAATCCTTATATGTTCCTTTTTGAATTAAGTGTAAAGATGAGTTTACTTCATAATTTATTTCTTCCTGTTCTTTATCAATCTCTTGTAAAGTTTTTAAAAATAAGCCATAATGCTCTTTTTCTTCAATTATAATTTTATGAAGAATATTTTTAACATCAATATTGTCTGCAATCTTTATAAAATCACTATAAGTATTAATAGAATCTAACTTATTTATTAATATTTCTTTAATATAAGTTTTACTGTTAGTTGAAATAATATTTATTTTATTGTCTTGGTTATAAATCATAGAAGCTCCTTTAAATATATTTATCATTAATTAAAATATATATAATTTTTAAAGAAATATTGTATAAATAAACAAATTTTTAAAAATATTTTTTTATTTATATTTAAAACTTGACTCATTTATAATAAGACTTGTAAAATTGTAATGATTATATTAAAGAATACTATGTGTAGAGTTAATAAATACTTAATATATAATAATTCAAATGAAAAATGATTTCTAAAAGAGAGGTAGAAAAGAGATGATAATTACAGGGGAATTAAAGAATATTGTTGAAGATAAGAGATTTATTCGCAAAACTATAGCTATAGCTATTCCTATAGCACTTCAAGCTTTGCTTAATACAACATTAAATCTTGTTGATACTTTAATGATTGGACAATTAGGTCAAACAACTATTGCAGCAGTAGGACTTGCTAATAAGGTGTTTTTTGTATTTACATTGTTATTATTTGGAATTGTAAGTGGTTCTTCAATTTTAACTGCTCAATATTGGGGGAAAAAGGATATAAAAAATATACGAAGAGTATTAGGAATGTCATTATTAATTGGTTTGTCTGGTTCTATTATATTTGTCTTAGCAGGATTATTTTGCCCAGAATTTGTAATGAGCATTTTTACACCAAGCGAAAATACAATAAAAATAGGAGCAGCATATTTGTGCATTGTAGCAATTAGTTATCCATTAACAGCTATTACAAATTGTTATATTTCTCTTTTGAGAGCTGTAAATCAAGTAAAAGCACCAGTTGTAATAAGTATAATTTCAATTTTAGTTAATGTGATATTTAATTATGCTTTAATATTTGGACATTTTGGAGCTCCAGCATTAGGGGTTCAAGGAGCAGCAATAGCAACATTAATTGCTAGAACTGTTGAATGTACATGTATATTATTAGTAGTATATTCTCAAAAAGGACCAGCAGCTGCAAAACTAAAAGAACTTATACATTTTGATAAAGAGTTTATAAAAATGTATCTAATTACAGTATCTCCTGTTATTGCAAATGAATTTATGTGGGGATTAGGAGTTGCAATGTATTCTTTAGTTTATGGAAGAATGGGAGATGAAGCCGTTGCAGCCATTACAATTACACAAAATGTAGAACAAATAACAGTTGTTATCTTCCAAGGGATTAGTGCAGCTACCGCAGTTATATTAGGAAATGAGTTAGGGGCAAATAAATTAGAAAAAGCGGAAACACATGCAAAATACTTTATTATACTACAGTTTATCTTCACTTTAGTAATGGGAATAATATGTTTCTTTATTAGAGTTCCATTGATTACTTTATTTTCAGTAACAGATGCAGTAGCTTCAGATATAAGTAAATGTTTAATAGTATTTATATTGTATCTACCATTTAGAATGTTTAACTTAGTTAATATAGTAGGAATTCTTAGAAGTGGAGGAGATACTAAAGCAGCATTAATGCTTGATGTAACTGGAGTATGGTGTGTAGGAATACCTTTTGCATATATAGGTGGTATTTTATTAGGTTTACCTATTTATTGGGTATATGCAATGGTTACTTTTGAAGAGGCTTATAAATTTGTGTTAGGAATAAGAAGATATAAGCAAAAAAAATGGCTCAGAAATATTGTAGAGGCATAAGAAATACTAATAAAGATTAAAATAATACTAATATATAATAAATATTATGTTATACTAATATAAATTAAAATATATTAATAAGGTGGAAAAGTCATGAGATTAAAAAGAGTAAGCAAGCTTATAAAAATAATATCTGTATTACTAATAATGACATCTTTATTATTAGTAGGATGTGGTAGTGCTAATAATAAAGAAAATAGTAAAACAGAGACTATAGAAAAAGAAAATAATGATGAACAAGCAGAAAGTGAATCAAATGATACTTTGCCTATAGCAACTATAACAGTAGAAGGATATGGAGATATAAAGGCAGAGTTGTATCCAGAAATTGCACCAAATACAGTAAATAATTTTATTTCGTTAGCAAACAGCGGTTTTTATAACAATTTAAAATTTCATAGAATAATTAAAGGCTTTATGATTCAAGGTGGAGATCCTGAAGGAAATGGAACTGGTGGACCAGGATATTCAATTGAAGGTGAATTTACATCAAATGGATTTGCAAATAGTTTAAAACATACTAAAGGTGTTCTTTCAATGGCTAGGGCTCAAGATCCTAATAGTGCAGGAAGTCAATTTTTTATTATGACAGGAGATGCACAACATCTTGATGGGGATTATGCAGCTTTTGGTAAAGTAATTTCAGGATTAGATATTGTAGAGGAAATTGAAAAAGTAAAAACTGGGGCTAATGATGTACCTAAAGAAGATGTTGTTATAAAATCAATTAATGTTGATACTAAAGGCACTGAATATAAAGAGCCAACTAAAATTAAATAGTTTCTGAAAATTAAATTAACGAATTTATTAAAAAATATATATTTTTTAATAAATAATCTGAATGCAATTTAATAAAGTTTGTAAAGATTCCAATCTTTATTGTCAATTATACATTGTTAATTAAACTTATATATTGATTAAATATCAGGGTAAAACTATATTATATATTATCTTAAAATAAATTGTTAGACATTAAATTTTGAGTGATAGTGTATAGTAGTTTTACTCTGATTTTTTATATTAAATGAAATTGAAATAGAAATTATAATGACAAAGTATTAAAAATTATATTTAAAAATTATTAATGCTTTATAAATATAAGTGATAAAAAATCACTAATACAATTTTTTTATACAATTTTAGAAATCTATGGAATTTTTAGAATCATGAGTATATAATTGAAAACGTAAACAAAAAATTCTGTTTATGAAAAATAAATTTTAGGAGGGGTTTTTTTGAAGAAAGCATCACAATTAAAAAAAATAATATCATTCTTTACAAGTTTCACATTAATACTTGCTTTAGTGATTAATTTTCCTGTAATTGTTCATGCTGACGTAAATGATAAGACTTTCAATATCATCGAAATAACAGATTTTCATGGTGCATTGAATGATGCATCAGGTAATCCAGTTGCAGGAGTTCTAGCGGATAGGATAGATACTGTAAAGAGGAATAATCCTAGTAGAACATTAATATTAGGGGGAGGAGATTTGTATCAAGGATCTGCAACTTCAAATATTATGAAAGGGGCTCCAGTTCAAGAAGTTATGTCTGAAATAGGAATGGAAGTAACAGCTCTTGGAAATCATGAATTTGATTGGGGGTTAAACACAATTATAGACACAACTATGAAGGGGGCCAAATATTCAATCGTATGTTCTAATCTATATGATAAAAAGGATGGTAAAAGAGTATTTGATCCTTATAAAATTATAGAAAAAGATGGAGTTAGAATAGCTATAATAGGTGGAATATCAACAGAGACACCAACAATTGTTCTGCCTGAATACGTTAAAGATTATGAGTTTAGAAATCTTACAGATGAAATAAATTCAGTAGCAAAAGAAATAAAAGATTCTAAATTAGCAGATGTGACTATAGCATTAGTTCATGAAGGCGACAATAGTGATAATGTGACAGGACCAATATTTGATATGGCTAATAATCTTAAAAATGTAGATGCAGTATTTGGTGGACACACTCATACTAAGGTTTGTGGAAGCGCTTCCATGACTAAGATACCAGTATACATTGCAAATTCTTATGGAAAAGGATATATTAATGCAAAATTTACAATAACAGATAACAAAAAAATAAAATTTGAAACACCAACTTATGATAATAATTATGTAGCATTAGATAATGAAAATGGATATAAAGCAAAAGATCCAATAACATATTATAAAGTTGATAAAATTGTAGATAATGCAAATGAAAAAGTAGCACCAGAGACAAATGAAGTTATTGGATACAATACTGAAAAAGATCTTACTAGAAATAGAAATGTAGAACCTTATGGCTCATCAGTTTTAGGAAATTGGGCATCAGATATTACAAGATTGGCAGTTAAAGCTGATGTGGGATTTCAAAATAATGGTGGTCTTAGAATAGATATTCCTAAGGGAGAGATTACAACAGGTACAATGTGGAAGTTTATGCCTTTTGATAATACAATTTATAAATTTAATATGACAAAAGCTCAAATTAAAGAGGTTTTGGAAGCAGCAGTCAAAGATGGTGGAAAAGGAATACAAGTATCGGGTATTAAATTTACTTATGATTCTACTTCTCCATCAGGAAATAGGGTAAAAGAAATAACAAGAGAAGATGGAAGAGAAATAAGTGATAGTGAAATTCTATCAGTAGCAGCTCCTGATTTTATAGCTACAGGAGGAGATGGATTCCAAACATTTTATAATGCAGGTGGAAATAATCCAAGTAATGATACTCATATTGTAGTTAGAGATGCATTTATAGAATGGTGTAGAGAAAATAAAGACAAAAATGGAGAAAATACAATAGCCAATAAAGAAGTATCAAGAATTATTAATATATCAAACAATTTAGTTTTTCAAGAAAAGAAGGCAGCTTAGAGTTATATAAGAATAGGTTTTTTATAATAAAAATTTGAGTTAAGATAATAATTTATGTTAGTCAAAGAATATAGATATTTTGCTATATATTATGTTTGTTTTTCATATTTTAGCTAGCATAAGATATTAAAATATTGGTTTAACTAATGGAGGAATGGAAATGAAGAAAAAGTCTATTTTATCAATTATTTTATCAGGAGTATTAGTAACCGGAATGCTTAATTTTGGAACCATAGCAAATGCAGCAACAGGATCAACAGATACTATAACTGTACTAGCAACTACTGATGTACATGGATCTGTATTAAATTATGATTATGCAACTGGTAAGGAACCATCTAAGCCACAAGGTTTAGCAAAGATTTCAACTTATGTAAAGCAAGTTAGAAGTGGAAATGAAAATGTTATGTTGATAGATAATGGAGATACTATTCAAGGAACTCCATTAACATATTATTATGATCTTATTGATACAAAAAAAGAGTATCCAATGGCTAAGGTTATGGGAGCTATGAAATATGATTCATGGGAACTTGGAAATCATGAATTTAATTATGGATTAGATGTATTGTCTAGAATAATGGATGATTATAAAAAGCAAAATATACCTGTACTTGGAGGTAACATATATAAAGAAGATGGATCAAATTTTGCACAACCATATATTATGAAAGGCTTCAAAGTAAATGAAAAAAATATAAAGGTAGCAGTAATTGGATTAGAAAATAAGTGTATACCATATTGGGAAGATGCATCACATTATGAAGGCTTAACTTTCAATGATCCAGTTGATGAAGCAAAAAAATGGGTTAAAGTTGTTAGAGATAAAGGAGCCGATATTGTTATAGTGTCAGTTCACAGTGGAGAAGGTGGAGCAGCATCATCAGAGGCAGAAGCAGGAGCACTTCCAGAAAATCAAGCTGATGAAATAGCAAGAAAAGTAAGTGGAATAGATGCTATAGTTGCTGGACATGCTCATACAATGGCAAATGACTTGGAACAAAAGAATCCAGAAGGAAAAATAGTTCCAATAATTGAATCAACTAAAGGAGCTACAGCACTTGCGCAAATAGATATGAAGATAGACAAAGATGGTAAACTTGCAGATATAAAAACAAAAAATGTTGTTATGGATAAAACAATTGGAGAAGATCCTGAAATAGTAGAATTAATTAAACCATATCAAGAGGAAACATTAAAATATGTTGATACTAAAATAGGAACTTCTACAGGAGAATTTACAGGAGCAGGACAAACTACACAACCAACAGCTATTATGGAATTGATTAATAAAGTTCAAAAGGATTCAGCAAAAGCTGATTTATCTATTGCCGCACCATTAAGTGCATCATGTTATATAGGAAAAGGTGATGTGACAATAAAAGATATGATGTCAGTATATGTTTTTGAAAATTTCTTATATGGAGTTAAGATGACAGGTAAACAAGTTAAGGATTGGATGGAATATTCAGCTAGATATTATGCACAAACAACCAATGGAAATACAACAATTGGTAAAGATACAAAGTTAAATATACCAGATTTCAATTTAGATCAATTATATGGAGCAACATATGATATAGATTTAACACAACCAGCATGTACAGTTGATCAAGAAACAGGAAGAGTTATATCAGGAAACAGAATAAAGAACCTAAAAATTAATGGAGTAGAGGTTAAGGATTCAGATGTATTTACAGTTGCTATAAACAACTATAGATATAATGGTGGAGGAAACTTTATAAAAGCTGCTGGAATAGATATTTCAGATCCAAGTGTAACTACTTATGATTCTGGAAAAGCTTTAGGTGATGACGGACAAGTTAGAAATCTTATGATAGATTATATTCAAAAACATGGAAGCATTTCTCCAGATTGTTCAAACAATTGGAAAATGATAACAAGTGGAGCTCAAAATAAAAAAGCAGCATAAATTAAGATAGTAAATGTTATATAAATAATTCAATAGTTATATTTGAGGGGTTTTGAAAATATATTTAAAAGATTGTAAATATATTTAAGAACAACCTCAAATATATCTATGATAAATTTGTTTTCTTACTTATTTTTCAATTTTAAAATTATAAATTACATAATAGGAAAAAAATATATTAAATATAAAAAATTATATTGACAAGCATAGAATGTAATAATATAATGAATATGTAATTTGAAAGCGATTTCAAATTACTAACACACAGATTGGAGATGGAATGCTTGGTTAAAATTAGTGATGTAGCAAAATTAGCAGGTGTTTCTCCAGCAACCGTATCTAGAGTAATAAATGGAACTGCAAAAGTCGATGAAGGAAAAAGAAAAAGAGTTTTAGAAGCTATATCTGAAACGGGTTTCAAACCAAATGAAATTGCAAGATCTCTTTTTAGAAAATCATCAAAAATTATTGGGTACATTATACCTAATATAGAAAATATGTATCTTAGTGAAATAGGAAGAGCTATTGAAATGGAAGCATTTAAAAACGGCTATAAAATGGTTCTTTGTAATTCAGAAGGAAAGCCAGAAAAAGAAATAGAATATATTAATATGTTAGAATCTATGAATGCTGATGGAATTATAATTACAACTAATAATGATGATATTAATAATAAAATTAAAAACTGTAGAATTCCAGTTGTAGGATTAGATAAAAAACCTATGGACATATATGATGCAACCATTCAAGGAAACAATTATTTGGGAGGAAGATTAGCTACAGAACATTTAATAAAATGTGGATGTAAAAAAATCGTTCAAATGAAAGGGCCAGATAGATATTCTAGTGCTATAGAGCGTTTCCAAGGGTATATAGATGTATGCAAAGAAAATAATATTAATCCACTTTTTATTGAAAGTCATTATGATTTTTCAGATGGATTAGAAAACGCAAAAGAGCTTTTAAGAAAATTTCCAGATGTTGATGGGATTTTAGCAGCTAGTGATATGGTAGCATTTTCTGTTTATAAAGTTCTTTATGAAATGGGAAAACGTGTGCCAGAAGATGTTAAAATTATAGGATTTGATGGAATATATCTTGGAAATCTTATGACTCCATCACTGACTACAATTGCACAACCTATTAGTGAACAAGGAAGATTAGCGGCAAGAATTATTATAGATATAGTTGAAAAGGGTGAAGAACCAATAAAGGAAAATATCTTTCCAGTATCACTTAAGATAAGACAAACTACAGTAAGGTAAGAAGTTTATGAGACTTAAAAATATTTTTATGGAATTTATGTAAGCGCTTCCTTAAAGCGAATTTACATAAAAAAATACAACCATAAAAAACATTAAAATATAATAGATTAGAATATATTTAAAATATAAAAATACAGTCAAAAATGTAAGCGCTTCCTCAAACTTATTGATATTGGAAGTTAAAATAAATTTTGAGTTAAGGATATTTTATAAGGCAAAGAAATGAAAAGATAGAAAGGTATATTAGATGAATAAGAAAATTAATCACTTTAAAAATAAATCATATAAAACAGTTTTAATAAAATTACTAATATCAATTATTGGAGTAGCATTTGTAGGATTTGGAATTGCATTTAATGCTGAAGCAATGCTTGGAAATGATCCAGTTGCAGTTTTATATGATGGAGTACGTAGCATATTAGGATTTTCACCTGATAAACTTGGCATGGTAACAAATTTTGTTAATTACACTTTAATGGTTATTGTATTTATCTTAGGTAGAAAATACATAAATATAGGAACATTTATTTATACAATTCCTATGGGGACTTTTGTTAGTCTAGGATCTAAAATACATGAATTAGTAGGTATACCAGATATTTTAGTAGGAAGAGTATTTACATCAATTTGTGGATGTTCAATGTTATTTTTAGGAATAGGAATATTTATTGCTATAAATGTTGGAATGGATCCATGCACAGGAATGGTAATGATTTTAAAAGATAGAATAAAGCGTGAGTATAAAGTAGCAAAGGTTATATGTGATTTACTAACTTTAATAATAGGGGTTAGTCTAGGAGGAAAATTTGGAATAGTTACAGTAATTGTAGCATTTATAGCTGGACCAACAATACAGAAAGTTTCAGAAGTTTTTGACAGAATGGTTATTAAAAAAATCAATCTAAATGATTTAATTATTAGCAACAGCTAGTATTAAAATAAAATTACAATTTTGGAGGAGAGAATTATGATAAACACACCAACTCCACATAATGGAGCAAAATTAGGAGAAATAGCAAAGACTGTATTAATGCCAGGAGATCCTTTAAGAGCAAAATTTATTGCAGAAACATTTTTAGAAGATGTTGTTCAATTTAATACAGTAAGAAATATGTTTGGATATACAGGAACTTATAAAGGTAAACGTGTTTCAGTAATGGGTGGAGGCATGGGTATGCCATCTATAGGAATCTATACATATGAGTTATTTAATTATTATGATGTAGAAAGTGTAATTCGTATTGGTACAGCAGGAAGCTTATCAGAGAATGTTCATTTAAGAGATGTTGTAATAGGATTAGGAGCATCAACAAATTCAAATTATGCTTCACAATATAATTTACCAGGAACTTTTGCTCCAATAGCAAGTTTTGACTTAGTAAGTAATGCAGTTAATGTAGCAAAAGATAAAAATATAAATACTGTTGTTGGAAATATATTATCATCAGATACTTTTTATAGCGCAGATAAGACAGCATTAGATAGATGGAGAAGTATGGGAATTCTTGCAGTAGAAATGGAAGCAGCTGCACTATACATGAATGCCGCAGAGGCAGGAAAGAAAGCACTATGTTTACTTACAATTTCAGATTGTCCACTAACAGGGGAATCACTTTCAGCAGAAGATAGACAACTAAGTTTTACAGAAATGATGGAAATTGCCCTTGAAATAGCAGAATAATTATTAATTTAGGAGGAGAGAATTATGAAAAAAATTATTGCATTATTAATGACAACTATGATGATGGGTACTATGGTTGGATGTGGGTCAAGTAATAAAGGAAATGGAGGAGAGCAAGCAGAATCAAGCTTTAAAGTAGCAATGGTAACAGATACTGGTGGTGTTAATGATCAATCTTTTAATCAGTCTTCATGGCAAGGTTTACAAGACCTTGAAAAAAACACAGGTGCAAAGGTAAGTTACTTAGAATCTAAGCAGGAAACAGATTATGTAACTAACTTAGATAAAGTTGTTGATGGAGATAATAAATTAGTTTGGGGTATTGGATTTGCTATGTCAGATGCAATCTTAAATTCAGCTAAGACAAATCCAGATGTTAGTTATGCTATTGTAGATAATTCATATGGTGATGAAACACCAGATAATGTAACAGGAGTAATGTTCAGTGCTCAAGAACCATCATTTGTTGTAGGATACATAGCAGGAAAAACAACAAAGACAGATAGAGTAGGTTTTATTGGAGGAATAACTGGTAACATTATTGATCAATTCCAATATGGATATGAAGCAGGCGTTCAATATGCAGCAAAAGAATTGGGCAAGCCAATCACTGTAGATGTACAATATGCTGAAAGTTTTTCTGATCCATCAAAAGGAAAAGCTATTGCTAATAAAATGTTCTCTTCAGGATGTGATATTATTTTCCAAGCAGCAGGTGGAACAGGAGTAGGAGTAATAGAAGCAGCTAAAGAGTCTAATAAATTTGCAATTGGAGTTGACCGTGATCAAGCTTATCTAGCTCCTGATAACGTTTTAACATCTGCCTTAAAGTTAGTAAATGTCGCTGTTGAAAAATTATCTACAGATGCTATTAATGGTGAGAAAATAGGTGGAAAAACTTATACTTATGGTTTAAAAGAAGATGCAGTTGGAATTCCTACTGAGAACAAAAATATGGATCCAGAAGTTTATAAAGCAGCTCTAGAATTAGAAGAAAAAATAAAAGATGGGACAGTAGTTCCACCATATAATAAAGAAACTTATGAAAAATTTGAAAAATAATTTTTAAAATGCATCCTGAAATAAAAAATAAACTTATATTTTAAAGTTAAATCTTTACTAGCAGTAAAATAAACTGCTAGTAAAGGATATAAACAAAAGGAGGATTTTGGTATGGAAATTAGCGAACAATACGCAGTACAAATGCGTGGTATTACAAAAATGTTTGGCTCGTTCTGTGCCTTAGATGATATCAGTCTTGATATTAAAAAGGGTACAATTCATGCAATGTTAGGAGAAAATGGAGCTGGTAAAAGTACATTGATGAATGTGCTTTATGGGTTATATCAAGCTGAAAAGGGTGAAATTTATCTTAATGGTAAGAAAATAAATATAAAAAATCCTAATATAGCAATTGAGAATGGAATTGGGATGGTTCATCAACATTTCATGTTAGTTGATAATTTTACAGTAACAGAAAATATTGTTTTAGGTAGTGAAATTACTAATAAATTTGGTGTCACAGACATGAAGAAGGCACGAAAAGAAATAGTAGATATTGTTAAGAAATATGGATTAGAAGTAGATCCAGATGCAAAAGTTGAAGATATATCAGTTGGTATGCAACAACGTATAGAAATATTAAAAGCATTATATCGTGGAGCAGATTTATTAATATTAGATGAGCCAACAGCAGTGCTAACTCCACAAGAAATACAGGATTTAATAGAAATCATGCACAATTTAATTGCTGATGGAAAAACAATAATTATAATCACACATAAATTAAAGGAAATAAAACAGTCTTCAGATGTATGTACAATTATTCGTCGTGGACAGTATATTGATACAGTTAAGGTTAAAGATGTAACAGAAGAAGATTTAGCTACTATGATGGTAGGACATCAAGTAAAATTAGTTGTTGATAAAACAGTAGCAAAGCCAAAGGAAACTGTATTTGAAATAGATAATTTAACTGTAAAAGATGAGAGAAAAATTGAGGTAGTTAAAAATTTATCACTTAAGGTACGTAAAGGAGAAATTGTTGGTATTGCTGGAATCGATGGTAATGGACAAAAAGAATTGGTTGAAGCTATCACATGTCTTACAAAATCTGAAAGCGGTACCATTAAAATAAATGGGGTGGAAGTACAAAATACAACACCAGAAAATGTAATTAAAAATAAAATTTCAACTATTCATGAAGATAGACAAAAACGTGGACTTGTATTAGATTTTACTGTTGCAGAAAATATGGTAATTGAAAAGTATAATGCGAAGCCATATTGTAAGAATGGATTTTTAGATGATAAAGAAATAATGAATCATACAAAAGAGATGATTAAAGAATATGATATTAGACCAGATAATTGTGAATCATTACCAGTTAGAGGCTTATCAGGAGGAAATCAACAAAAGGTTATAATTGCTAGAGAAGTGGCAAATGAACCAGAATTACTTATAGCAGTACAACCAACTCGTGGACTAGATGTTGGAGCTATAGAATATGTACATAAAACTTTAGTAAGAGAAAGAGATAAAGGAAAAGCAGTGCTTTTAATATCTTTAGAACTTGATGAAGTTATGAATGTATCAGATACTATAGCAGTTATTTATGACGGTACTATTGTAGATACATTTAAGCAAGGTGAAGTTGATGAAAATACAATAGGTTTATTAATGGCAGGAGGTAAACAAAATGAAAACAGTAGTAAAAATTCTTAAAAAACCAGTTACTTCAACTTTTATTGCAATATTTTTTGGATTTATTGTTGCCTCAATAGTACTTGGAATTGCAGGATATAATCCTATTGAAGCGTTTAGTGCACTTTTAGGAGGAGTATTTGCAAAGCCTAAGTACATATCTAATATGATTATTAAGGCTACTCCTATTATTTTGACAGGTCTAAGCGTTGCATTTGCATTTAAAACTGGATTATTTAATATTGGTGCTGAAGGTCAATATATAGCAGGAACAATTGCTGCAACAATAGTAGGTATTAAATTAGATTTACCAGCAGTATTACAAATACCAGCTATAATAATTGCAGGGGTAGTAGCTGGAGCACTATTTGGTGGAATAGTAGGATTCTTGAAAGCAAAATTTGGTATACATGAAGTTATTACAAGCATAATGCTTAACTGGATTGGACTTTATTTATCAAATTTTGTAGTGAAATCAGAAGCATTTCATCAACCAGATTCTAATGGTACATTCATGATAAATGAATCAGGTTTTACAACTATACTTGGAAATTGGAAGACCTCAGATGCTGGAATGAGTTTTTTGGCTAATCATAAATGGCTTTCTGATATTATGCTAAAAACAGATGTTAATATTGGAATAATAGTAGCTGTTGTTATGGCAATAGTAGTATGGGTTCTACTATATAAGTCATCTAAAGGATATGAGCTTAGAGCAGTTGGGTCTAATAAAGATGCAGCAGAATTTGCAGGAATAAATGTTAATCGTAATATAATTCAAGCAATGGTAATTGCAGGAGCGTTAGCAGGACTTGCAGGAGCATTAGCTATTACAGGAACTGCACCACATAAACTTTCAACTATGGCAGCTTTTGAGAATAATGGGTTTAATGGATTATCAGTAGCATTAATTGCAGGTAGTTCTCCAATTGGATGTATTTTTGCAGGATTACTTTTTGGTGGATTACTTTATGGTGGACAATCTGTGCAATCTGTAGTAGGTGCTCCATCAGAAATAATAAATATTATGATAGGTACTATTGTATTCTTTGTAGCATTAACTAAAATTGTGCCTGTTTTAGCAGAAAAACTTCTAAAGAGGGGTGAAAAAAATGTTAAATAGCATTTTATTATTAATTGGAATAACATTAATGTACTCAGCACCATTAATTTTTGGTGCATTAGGTGGAGTAATATCAGAAAGATCAGGAGTTGTTAATATAGGTATTGAAGGAATGATGACTATAGGTGCTTTTGCAGGGGCTGGAGTAGGATATTATAGTGGAAATGCATGGTTAGGGTTCTTGGTAGCAGGTATTGCAGGTGGATTAATTGCATTACTACATGCAATGGCTTCTGTAACCTTTAAAGCAGACCAAACAATCTCAGGTATTGCAATAAACCTAATTGGAGCTGGCTTTGCGCTATTTTTATGCAGATTGTTTTTTGATGGTGCAACAATGACACCACCAGTTCCAAAGAAATTACCTAAGATATTTGGAGAAAATATATCTAATGGATTACTTCAAAATTTAAATGTTGATATAACTGTTGTTATAGCATTAATTATTACAATAATAACATGGTTTATTCTTTACAAAACAAAGTGGGGACTTCATATTAGATCAGTTGGAGAGCATCCAGCAGCTGCTGATACTTTAGGAATTAATGTAACTAAAATTCGTTATGCGTGTATAGTAGTTTCAGGAATATTAGCAGGTTTTGGTGGAGCTTCAATGACACTTGCAATAATACCACAATTTACACCAACTGCAATCAGCGGACAAGGATTTATTGCTTTAGCAGCGGTTATATTTGGAAAGTGGACACCTCATGGAGCATATGGAGCTTGTATATTATTTGGTTTTGCACAAGCATTAACTGTTATGTTAGGAGGAGGAACATTTGCAATCCCATCAGAAATTCTTGCAATGTTGCCATATATATTAACAATTATAGTATTAGTACTTTTTGTAGGACGTTCAGTTGCTCCAAAAGCAGATGGAGAACCTTATGAAAAAGGAGCTCGTTAACTAAATTAATGTGCTAAATAAAAATTTATAATTTTTTTAAAATTTTTGAATTAGTACATAATTTTATAAAAATAAATAATATTTCAAATCATAATTTACATTTAGAACATAAATAGAAAGTGTGCCGTATTTACTATTTATGTTCTAAATATATTAAGTTAAAAGATAGATAGATAATATAAAAATATAAAAATACAGGAGATGTTAAAAATGAAATTTTTTTTAGACACAGCAAATGTTGAATATATTAAAGAAATAAATGAAATGGGAGTAATATGTGGTGTTACCACAAAT
>ERZ1036424.110-NODE-110-length-60199-cov-10.943136_pt1 | contig 60199 bp, 54 predicted proteins | sample MGYA00514221_ERZ1036424 | MGnify/ENA primary metagenome ERZ1036424 (study PRJEB33795, sample SAMN09464939) | human gut metagenome | host: Homo sapiens | place: USA: Stanford, California | collected 2016-11 | study: EMG produced TPA metagenomics assembly of the... | reverse complement strand
TCTCGAGCTTAGCTTTTCTTCAACCCACTACAGTTGACAAAGAGCCAAAAAAGAAGGCACTCGCCTTCTTTTTTATATCTCTGTTAATGGTGTTGCGGTATCTGGTGAGGTATCATAAACCTTAAAGTCTACTCCAACTCCCAGATCAGCTTGTGCTAGCTGGTTGACCATGGTCATGTGAGCTAGCTCCTTGATATTATTCTCCTTGGACAAATGTCCTAGGTAGATTTTCTTAGTGCGATTTCCTAGCGTCCTAATCATAGCTTCAGCACCATCTTCATTAGAAAGGTGACCAAGATCCGATAGGATTCGTTGTTTGAGTCGCCAAGCGTAAGAACCTGCTCGCAAAATCTCTACATCGTGATTGGACTCAATGAGATAGCCATCCGCATTTTCGACAATTCCTGCCATACGGTCGCTAACATAACCTGTATCAGTCAGCATGACAAAACTCTTATCATCCTTCATAAAGCGATAGAACTGCGGTGCGACTGCATCATGACTTACACCAAAACTCTCAATATCAATATCTCCAAAAGTTTTGGTTTTTCCCATCTCAAAGATGTGCTTTTGCGAAGAATCCACCTTGCCAAGATATTTACTATTTTCCATAGCTTGCCAAGTTTTTTCATTGGCATACAAATCCATACCATACTTGCGAGCTAAAACACCTACTCCATGAATATGGTCAGAATGCTCATGGGTAATCAATATGGCATCTAGGTCTTCTGGTTTGCGGTTAATTTCAGCAAGTAGGCTGGTAATCTTTTTACCAGATAAGCCTGCATCCACTAAAAACTTCTTTTTTGGGGTTTCCAGATAAAAAGAATTTCCACTGGAACCCGACGCTAAAATACTGTATTTAAAGCCTGTTTCACTCATTCTAGTCCTCTACTTCATCCTCCCATACTTCTTCTTTCACTGCATCCTTATCATAAGGGAGCACAATGGTGAAGGTTGATCCCTTACCGTATTCACTCTTGGCCCAAATAAAGCCCTTATGTTGTTTAATAATTTCTTTGGCAATAGCCAGCCCCAGACCCGTACCACCTTGGGCACGACTTCTAGCACGGTCAACGCGATAGAAACGGTCAAAGATACGAGGTAAATCCTGCTTAGGAATACCCAAGCCTTGGTCTGAGATCGATAAAATCATCTGATCATCAGTTGTCTTCATGGTCACTGTGATTTTCCCACCATCTGGAGAATACTTGATGGCATTGTTGAGAATATTATCAATCACCTGCGTCATCTTATCTGTATCAATCTCAATCCAGACTGAAGTAATGGGGTAATCTCTGACTAATTCATATTTTTTCTCTTCATCTGGTCCCCTCATCTTATCAAAACGGTTAAGAATAAAGGTAATAAAAGCAGTGAAATTAATCATCTCTACATCCAAATGACTGGTTGCATTATCAATACGTGAAAGATGGAGAAGGTCTGTCACCATCCGCATCATACGGTTAGTTTCGTCTAGAGAGACCTTGATAAAGTCTGGTGCGACAGGTTCTGATAATGCTCCTTCATCCAAGGCTTCAAGATAAGATTTCACACTAGTTAGAGGAGTCCGTAGCTCATGACTAACGTTGGAAACAAAGAGCCGCCGTTCGCGCTCTTCCTTCTCCTGCTCCGTCGTATCGTGTAAAACAGCAACCAAACCAGAGATAAAGCCAGACTCACGACGGATCAAAGCAAAACGTACACGAAGACTCAGATATTCACCATTACCATCCTGAGAATCAATCATAAGCTCAGGAATCTGGGTGATCAAATCGCGAAGTTCATACTCATCTTCAATCTTAAGCAATTCTAAAATACTTTTATTAATAACATCTTCTTTCTGAACACCTAGCTGTTTCTTAGCCATGTCATTAATCATGGTAATCTTACCACGACGATTGGTCGCAAGAACTCCGTCTGTCATGTAAGAGAGGATACTGTGCAATCGTTTACTCTCTTGTTCCAGATTTTCTTGGGTCAAACGGATTACTTCTGATAAATCATTGAGATTATTGGTAATATTAGTGATTTCAGAGCTTCCCTGCATATCCAATACCTGAGAATAATCTCCTGCAATCAGGTCCTTTACCTTTTGATTGATTTTCTTCAACCGAATATTATCCCGACGATTTTCTAGTAAAAGCAAGGTCACGACTAAAATAAAGCCAAGTAGAATGAGGACAAAGATAAAATCACTAGTTAAAACTGTGTCTTTAATTAGTTTAATCATTATTTCTCATATAATAACCAACACCACGACGTGTTAGAATATACTCTGGACGACTTGGTGTGTCTTCAATCTTCTCACGCAAACGTCTGATAGTTACGTCGACTGTTCGAACATCTCCGAAATAGTCGTAACCCCAGACCGTTTCAAGCAAGTGTTCGCGTGTAATCACTTGACCGATATGAGAAGCCAAGTGGTACAAGAGTTCAAATTCACGGTGGGTTAAATCTAGTTCTTCACCATATTTTTTAGCCACGTAGGCATCTGGTACAATTTCTAAATCCCCAATTTGGATAGGCTGAGGTTTGCTATCTGCTTCCTGCTCATCTACTGGTATAGGCTGAGAACGACGAAGAAGAGCTTTAACACGCGCCTGCAACTCACGATTTGAGAAGGGTTTGGTCACATAGTCATCCGCTCCAAGCTCCAAACCGATAACCTTATCAAATTCGCTATCCTTAGCTGACAGCATGATAATAGGCACACTACTCGTCTTGCGAATAGTCTTAGCAACTTCTAAGCCATCAATTTCTGGAAGCATCAAATCCAGAATAATAATATCTGGCTGCTCTGCTTCAAATTGCTCTAGCGCTTCACGACCATTAAAAGCAGTTACAACTTCGTAACCTTCCTTGGTCATATTAAACTTGATAATATCCGAGATTGGTTTTTCATCATCTACAATTAATATTTTTTTCATATGTTCACCTTTTTCTCTACTATTATACCAAAAAAATAGCAAGAAGACACAATAGCTAGTCTTTGCTATTGTCTAAGTTGGCTTTTGCATAAGCCTGCCAGATTTTTTGTTGGGGTTTAGCCAGCGGAACATCCTTGAACTCTTCTGGTGAAAGCCAGCGAACTTCCCTATCTGAAAAGTTATGGAAGTCACTCACCTGACCTGCTACAATTTGAACATGCCACTTGCGATGGCTAAAGACATGCTTGACAGTCTCAAAATAAACTTCAAGCCAATCAACTTCTAAGTCATAGTCCTGCTGGAAACTCTCTTCTGGACTTGGACCAAAGTTCACGTTTTCTTCCGCAACCTGATGGAAGAGGTCAAACTGCTCCTCTTGCGGAAACTCATCTACTTCTATCAAGGGAAAATGCCAAAATCCTGCCAACAACTTTTCACTTTCATTTTTTTCAAGTAAAAATTGCCCCTGAGCATTTTTCACAACTAAGGCTTTTAGATAAATGGGAACTGGCTTTTTCTTGGGAGCCTTAATTGGATAACGATCCATGGTTCCATTCTGATATGCCGCACTAAAATCCTTCACTGGACTCTCTTCTGGCCTAGGATTTACAGGAGCCTCAATATCAGATCCTAAGTCCATCAAGGCTTGATTAAAGTCACCTGGCCGTTCTGGGTCAATCAAGATTTCCATCATTGTTTGAAAAATTTTGCGATTACTTGGAATACCAATATCGTGGTTGACTTCAAATAGACGCGCCAAAACACGCATGACATTACCATCTACAGCTGGTTCAGGCAAGTTAAAAGCAATACTAGAAATGGCTCCTGCAGTGTAAGGACCAATTCCTTTCAAACTGGAAATTCCTTCATAGGTGTTTGGAAATTTGCCACCAAAGTCAGTCATAATCTGCTGGGCCGCAGCCTGCATATTGCGTACTCGAGAATAATATCCCAGTCCCTCCCAAGCCTTCAACAAACCTTCTTCAGGTGCAGCTGCCAAACTTTCCACTGTCGGAAACAATTCCAAGAATCGTTCATAGTAGGGAATAACCGTATCCACCCTGGTCTGCTGAAGCATGATTTCAGACACCCAGATATGATAAGGATTTTTACTTCTGCGCCACGGTAAATCTCTTTTGTTTTCATCATACCAACTGAGGAGTTTCTCACGAAAAGAAATGATCTTTTCCTCCGGCCACATGACGACACCGTATTCTTTCAAATCTAACATATCTCTAGTATAACACAGAAGGTTTAACCTGTCTTTTTATCTGATTTATAATATTTTCAATAGATAGTATATAACTTTTCTATCTACTTAAATATTTGATATGACTTCAACTGAAAATCAATAAAGTATCGGAGAAGGTGATTATCCACCTTCAAGGTTTGATTGTAAAACAAATAAGCTAGAGGTACAGGCTTATTGAAATAGTTGATAATCCTACTAATAAAAACTCATCACTTTTATAAAACAATGAAAATGCAGGTTGCTATCATCCTAAAATAAGTGAAAAAATAAAAGCCTACTGACCAAGCTAGAAAGCTTGATACAATAGGCTTTTTAAAGACTGATTATTTAACAGCGTCTTTAAGAGCTTTACCAGCTTTGAATGCTGGTACTTTAGAAGCTGCAATTGTGATTTCTTTACCAGTTTGTGGGTTGCGACCTTTACGTGCAGCACGCTCACGAACTTCAAAGTTACCAAAACCGATCAATTGAACTTTTTCACCAGCTGCAAGGTAGTCAGCTACTGCTGCAAATACAGCTTCAACTGCTGCTGCTGAGTCTTTCTTAGTCAATTCTGTAGCTTCTGCTACTTTAGCGATCAAATCTTGTTTGTTTGCCATGTTAACGATTCCTCCAATTTATTTTCTAATTAACAAGTATAATCATATCCTAAAATCCCTTTTAGGTCAAGTTAAAAACGCTATTTCTTCCCATTTTATTTATTTTTTTAGGAGTGGTAACGTACCAAAATAGCCCAAGCGTTTTCACCCGTGTGAGTTTGAATAATAGATCCTGTTTCCAAAACTGAAATTGGCTTTTCAACGTAGGCTTGTAAGTTTTCTTTCATCTCTTTTGCCCAATCAGCACTACCAGAATATGAAATTCCAATCTCTGCTACAGAACGTTCAGAGAGAGATGCTGTCAACTCATCCAACCATTTTTTAAAAGTTTTAGCTCCACGACCTTTAACAATTGGCTGCAATTCATGGTCCTTCATCTGCATGACAACACGGATATTGAGAAGTGAACTCAACAATCCGGTTACACGGCCAATTCGTCCACCTTTGACAAGATTTTCCAAAGTTGAAACGCCAATATAAAGTTCTGTGTGGTTTTTAACCTCTTCTACATGAGATAAAATGGTCTCCATGTCTTTGCCTTCTTGAGCTAATCTCGCAGCCTCAACAACTTGGAATTTCAAGGCTTGGTCAGTGAAGGAACTATCGATAACTGTCACATCGGCAGTAGACAGGCTGGCACCTTGACGCGCTGCTTCTACAGTACCAGAAAGGGCATGGGACATATGAATAGCAAGAATCTGGCTACCATCTTTGCATAGGTCTTCAAACACTTCAGCAAAGACACCTACAGGTGGCTGGCTTGTTTTCGGAAGGTTCTTACTTGCTTGCATCAACTGAAGAAATTTACCCTCTTCTTTCAAATCAGCATCAGAATAAACAACATTATCAATCATTACAGATAATGGAACAATTGTAATATTTAATTGCTTTACTAGTTCAGGTTCAATAGTAACAGATGAATCAGTTACAATCTTAATTTTTGTCATAGTATCAATCTTTCTATTTTAGGATTCAGATTGGTTTTCTCACTTCTAATTATATCAAAAAAAGATTAAAAATCCTAATGGAGTCAATCAAATTTTCCGTAAAAATTTGATATAATCAACTTATAAGAAAAGAGGTGTCCTATGATTAAAAAAATTTACCCCATTTTAACCATTTTACTAGGTGCTGCTATTTATGCTTTTGGCCTGACTTATTTTGTAGTTCCCCATCATCTATTTGAAGGAGGGGCAACAGGTATTACCCTCATCACCTTTTATCTTTTTAAAATTCCTGTTTCCCTCATGAACCTGCTGATTAACATTCCCCTTTTCATCCTATCTTGGAAAATATTTGGAGCAAAATCTCTCTATTCTAGTTTGCTTGGAACCTTAGCTTTGTCCGCCTGGTTGGCCTTTTTTGAGCGTATTCCCCTTCATATTGATCTTCAAGGTGATTTACTAATCACAGCCCTCATAGCGGGAATTCTATTGGGAATTGGCCTTGGAATTATTTTTAATGCTGGAGGTACAACTGGCGGAACTGATATTCTAGCTCGTATTCTCAATAAATACACTCATATATCCATGGGAAAACTGCTCTTTATCTTAGATTTTTGTATTCTTATGCTCATTCTCCTGATCTTTAAGGATTTGAGATTGGTTTCCTACACGCTTTTGTTTGATTTTATTGTTTCTCGTGTCATTGATTTGATTGGTGAAGGAGGATATGCTGGCAAAGGATTCATGATTATCACAAAACGTCCTGACCACCTTGCTAAAGCGATTAATGATGACCTAGGAAGAGGTGTTACTTTTATTTCCGGTCAAGGCTACTATAGTCAAAAAGATTTGAAGATTATCTACTGTATTGTCGGAAGAAATGAGATTGTAAAAATGAAGGAAATGATTCATCGAATTGATCCTCAAGCCTTTATAACTATTACAGAAGCCCATGAAATCCTAGGAGAAGGATTCACCTTTGAAAAAGAATAAAAAGAGGTAGTTTAGTGACCTCAAAAGTTAGACTAAATCATCTATCTTTTGGGTTACAAACAACCTCTTTTTTAATTACTCAAACTCTTAAGACCAATTCCGAGCTACTTCTTCATCAGCCCTTAACTGATCCACTAATTGGTCAACTGAGTCAAATTTGGTCATATCTCGAATGTGATCAAGCCAATAAACCATGACGGTTTCCCCATAAATATTTTGATTAAAATCAAAAATATTGACTTCAAAACGTGCTTCTTCTCCATCAAAGGTCACATTTTTTCCGACACTAGCCATAGCACGATACTTCTGTCGTTGAATCTCAACATCAACGACATAAACACCATCTGCTGGCATATAAGTACGGTCTAAAAGAACCAAATTAGCTGTTGGATAACCAATCGTGCGACCACGAGCATTACCATGAACCACCATACCTCTGGATGGAAGTGGCGCCCCCAAAAGTTCTCCTGCTTCTTTCACATTTCCATCTAAAATAGCTTGACGGATACGTGTTGAACTAATCTTTCCTTTCTCATCTTCTACAGGTGGGACAATAATGACTTCTCCATCAAAGTAATCCTTTAAATCTTCTGCTGTTTTTTTGTCAGAACCAAATGTATAATCAAAACCTGCAACAATAATTTTGGCATTCATAGCCTTGATATAAGTTGCAAAAAATTCTTCTGCCGTGAGACTAGCGAATTGACTACTAAAATCAAGGAGATATAATTCTTCTACACCTTCGCGTTTTAATTTTCTTTCACGTTCAGCAGGGTTCAAAATATGTAAAAATAGGTCAGGATGATAAGGCTCTAAAGCGATCTTTGGAGATTCATTAAAGGTCATAACGACGATAGGCAATAAATCCTTTCTCGCAGCCTTATTGGCAACACGAAATAATTCTTGATGCCCCTTATGTATACCATCAAAATAGCCGAGAACAACGACTGAATCAGATGGTGTGCCAATATCTTTTTGGTTTTTTATAGGAATAGTAATAATCATAAAATAATTATATCATAGCGATAGCTATTTCTGGAACAGAAAATCTGAAATGTCGTTTTTTTAACCTGAAATAGCCATTTTTGCAAAAGGCAGTACTGTTCAAAAAATAGTACAATAAAAAATGAATGATTGAATTGTACGCTATTCCTAATTTATTCTTATCGCATCACAGTTCATAATCATTCTTAAGTGAAAAACTATAATAGTTGAATAGCCTGCACTAATATCGTAAAAAGCCAGCATTTTCTGACGCTGACTTTTTAACTGTGAAAATTCTTTCTAAACTAGATTGCTTCTGTGACAAAACTACGGCTTTCCAATACTTTAAGCATGGCGTTAGCTGTATCTATGGCTGTGAAGAGGGGCACTCCGTGTTCAATGGCTGAACGGCGAATCTGCTCACCATCTTCGTCAGCAGTTCGTTTGGTTCCTACTGTATTAATGATAGCTTGAATTCTTCCTTTACGAACAAAACTTGGAATATCCTTATCGTCATCACCAATCTTACCAACATGTTGGGCTTGCAATCCATGACTAGCAAAGAAGGCTGCTGTCCCTTCTGTAGCGAGGATTCCATATCCAATATTTTGGAAACGACGAGCTAAGTCCAAGGCTTCTTCTTTTGCATCATCAGCGATGGTAAATACAACGTTACCAAAGGTTGGCAAATGTAAGTAAGAAGCTTCAAAAGCTTTATAGAGAGCTTTTTCCAAAGTAGTATCAGAACCCATAACTTCACCTGTTGACTTCATTTCAGGACCAAGCAAGCTGTCTACCTTAGCTAGTTTCGTGAAGGAGAAGACAGGTGCCTTGATATGAACGCGGGTGCTTTCAGGGTAAAGTCCATCTTGGTAGCCAAGTTCTTCAAGGTTTTGACCAAGAATGAGCTTGGTCGCTACTTGAGCCATAGGAATATTGGTTACCTTAGAAAGGAATGGAACTGTACGGCTGGCACGCGGATTGACCTCAATAACGTAGACTTTTTCATCCTTGATGACAAACTGAATGTTCATCATTCCAAGGCAGTTAAGACCGATTGCTAGGCGTTTTGTGTAGTCTGCAATGGTTTTCTGAACCTTTTGCGACAAGGTTTGTGGTGGGTAAACGGCCATTGAGTCACCTGAGTGGACACCAGCTCGTTCTATGTGCTCCATGATACCAGGGATGAGAACATTTTCTCCGTCTGAAATGGCATCAACTTCACACTCTTGTCCAACGATATAAGAGTCAACAAGAACTGGATGGTCTGGACTAGCCTTAACCGCTGTACGCATGTAAGAACGAAGATCTTCTTCATTTTCTACGATTTCCATGGCACGTCCACCAAGTACATAAGATGGGCGAACAAGAACTGGGAAGCCAATCTTGCGAGCTGCAAGGACTGCTTCTTCTTCATTGGTAGCCGTTTGTCCTGGTGGCTGTGGAATATCCAAGTCTTTGAGAGCTTGCTCAAAGAGGTCACGGTCTTCAGCTCGGTCTAGGTCGGCAACCTGTGTACCAAGGATGGTCACACCTGCTTTTGCCAATGGCTCCGCAAGGTTGATGGCTGTTTGACCACCGAACTGAACGATAACACCTTTTGGTTGCTCCAAGTCGATGACATTCATAACATCTTCAAATGTCAATGGCTCAAAGTAAAGCTTGTCTGATACAGAAAAGTCTGTTGAAACGGTCTCTGGGTTTGAGTTCATGATGATGGCTTCGTAGCCAGCAGCCTGGATAGCCTTAACCGAGTGAACAGTTGCGTAGTCAAACTCAACCCCTTGACCGATACGGATTGGACCTGAACCTAGAACTAGTACAGATTCCTTATCAGATCTGATAGATTCATTTTCCCAACCATAGGTTGAATAGAAGTATGGTGTTTCAGAGTCAAACTCTGCCGCACAAGTATCTACCATCTTATAAACTGGAACAATCTTGTTTTCCAAGCGAAGTTGGCGAACGTGATCAGCGGTCGTTTCCCATAGTTCTGCAATCTTACGGTCTGAAAATCCATTCAATTTTGCAGTTTTCAAAACTTCAAGATCTTGTGGATTGGCACCCAACTCCTGCTCAATTTCAAAGATATGCAAGAGTTTATCAAGATAAAAGATATCGATTTTTGTGAGCTCTGCAATTTCTTCTGGTGTGTAACCACGGCGAATGGCTTCTGACACGTAGAATAGACGGTCATCCTGTGCCTTTACAACCTTTTCAATCAAGTCATCATCTGAAACACTGGCAAGTTCTGGAATCTCGTTATGATGAACACCAATTTCAAGGGAACGACAAGCTTTAAGAAGTGACTCTTCGATGTTTCGACCGATTGCCATGACTTCTCCTGTCGCCTTCATCTGTGTTCCAAGACGACGTTCACCCTTTTCAAACTTGTCAAATGGGAAACGAGGAATCTTGGCAACCACATAGTCAAGGGCAGGCTCAAACATGGCATAGGTTGAACCTGTAACTGGGTTGATAACCTCATCCAAGGTCAAACCGACTGCGATCTTTGCAGCCAATTTAGCAATTGGGTAACCTGTCGCTTTAGAGGCCAGGGCTGACGAACGCGATACACGAGGGTTTACTTCGATAACATAGTACTTAAAGCTGTGGGGATCAAGGGCTAGCTGAACATTACATCCACCTTCAATCTTAAGGGCACGAATAATGCTCAAGCTCGCGTCACGTAGCATTTGGTTTTCATAATCTGACATGGTTTGCGCAGGGGCAAATACAATGGAATCCCCTGTGTGAATCCCAACTGGGTCAAAGTTTTCCATGTTACAAACAACCAAAGCATTGTCAGCTGAGTCACGCATCACTTCGTATTCAATTTCCTTGAAACCTGCGATTGAACGCTCAATCAAACATTGGGTGACAGGTGACAATTTCAAACCATTTTCAGCGATTTCACGCAATTCTTCCTCGTTGGCACACATACCACCACCAGTACCACCAAGGGTAAAGGCTGGACGAACGATAACTGGGTAGCCAATTGTTGCTGCAAAGGCAACAGCTTCTTCAACCGTGTTGACAATTTCTGATTCTGGAATTGGTTGCTTGAGTTCTTCCATCAATTGTTTAAAGAGATCGCGGTCCTCCGCTTGGTCAATGGCAGATAATTTAGTCCCCAGAAGTTCGACACCAAGCTCATCAAGAATACCATTTTTAGACAATTCCATGGCCATATTGAGCCCTGTTTGCCCACCAAGAGTTGGAAGCAAGGCATCTGGACGTTCCTTACGAAGAATACGTGTCACAAACTCAAGTGTAATTGGTTCGATGTAAACCTTGTCTGCAATCTCCTTGTCCGTCATGATGGTGGCAGGGTTTGAGTTAACTAAGACAACCTCATAACCTTCCTCTTTCAACGACAAGCAGGCTTGGGTCCCAGCGTAGTCAAACTCAGCAGCCTGACCAATAATAATCGGACCAGAACCAATCACCATAATTTTTTGAATATCAGTACGTTTAGGCATAGTTTATGATACAAAGCCCGTAAAGAACACAGTGAAAATAGGAAACTCGGTGCCGACGCCTTCAGCGTCAAGACGATGTTTATCTTTTTCACACAGTTCTTAGGGCGTGTTCACTTCCGCGAACAATGTATCTTCTCCTTTCTATTCGGCAACTCTCGGGTTGCCATTAAATAAATTCTCCGACGATTTTTTAGAGAAACGATATTTTTCGATAAAAAATCTAGTGCAGGGAGTTTTTAGTTCGCCTGATAGCGACTAAAAGAAACGACCTGCCTTTCTATTCGTCGCCTCACAGAGCGACATTAAATAAGATACAAAGGACGAATAGAAAGCGATTGAATTTTAGGAAATCAAGGAAGGATTGACAATCCAAGTTGGTTTCTCTAAATTCCGAGCTTTCCGTCCGTGTTCAGTTACATAAATTCTCCGACGAGCTTTTACTCGTTCTTAGTTTGATTGTTTAAAAGCTTCCATCATCTCGATAAACTCGTCAAATAGGTAGCTAGCGTCGTGTGGACCAGGGGCTGCATCTGGATGGTATTGAACAGAGAAAGCAGGTTGGTATCTGTGACGCACACCTTCAACTGACTTGTCATTGATTTCTTCGTGGGTGATAATCAAGTGCTCTGGCAAGTCCTCACGGCTGACTGCATAACCGTGGTTCTGGCTAGTAAAGTCTACACGGCCTGTAGCAATCTCACGTACTGCATGGTTAAAGCCACGGTGACCAAACTTCATCTTGTAAGTCTTAGCTCCGTTTGCCATAGCAAAGAGTTGGTGTCCCATACAAATACCAAAGATTGGAATTTTCCCTTGCACACCGCGAATCATATCCAGTGCTTGTGGAACGTCTTCTGGGTTACCTGGACCATTTGACAACATAACTCCGTCAGGATTGAGATGGAGAATTTCTTCCGCCGTTGTTGAATAAGGAACAACCGTCACGTTACAGTTGCGCTTAGAAAGTTCACGTAGGATTGAGTGCTTGAGACCAAAGTCCACTAGCACTACGCTTAAACCAACTCCTGGAGCTGGATATGAAGTTTTAGTAGAAACCTGCTTGATATTATCTGTCGGCAAGACTGTTGCTTGGAGCTGGTCCGTCACGTGGTCCATACTGTCCCCAACATGGGTCAAGGTTGCACGCATAGTACCATGCTTACGGATAATCTTAGTAAGAGCACGCGTATCAATTCCTGAGATACCAGGAATTTTCTTGGCTTTCAAAAATTCATCCAGCGTCATTTGATTTCGCCAGTTGCTTGCTCTACGTGCTTCTTCGAAAACAACGACTCCCTTACAAGTTGGAATAATGGATTCGTAATCATCACGATTTATTCCATAATTCCCCACCAAAGGATAGGTAAAGGTCAAGATTTGTCCATTATAAGACTGGTCTGTAATGGATTCTTGGTAGCCGGTCATCCCTGTATTAAAGACGATTTCACCTGTTACATCAATATCTGCTCCGAAGGCCTTGCCTTCAAAAACTGTACCATCTTCTAATACTAGAAGTCTTTTTGTCATATTCTCACCTCTCGTGGACGCTCACTGGCGTCTTTTAACGTCTTGTGTTTTAATTGGCGTTTCTACTCGCCAGTACGGATTCTAAGATTGCCATTCGAACAAAGACACCATTGGTCATTTGTTGGACAATCCGTGATTTTGGTGCTTCAACCAAGTGATCTGCGATTTCTACATCACGATTGACTGGAGCTGGGTGCATTAGGATTGCTGTTTCTTTCAAGCGATCGTAACGTTCTTGAGTCAAGCCATGTTGCGCATGGTAGTCTTCTTTTGAAAAGACTGCTCCACTATCATGACGTTCATGTTGCACACGAAGAAACATCATGACATCCACCTGATCAATGATTTCATCAATGGTTACAAACTGTCCATAGTCTGCAAACTCTTGACTTCTCCATTCCTCAGGTCCTGCAAAGAACAGTTCAGCTCCCAAGCGTTTCAAAATCTGCATATTGGATTTGGCAACGCGTGAGTGGTCCAAGTCGCCTGCAATAGCAACCTTGAGACCCTCAAAGTGACCAAATTCCTCATAAATAGTCATCAAATCAAGCAAGCTCTGGCTAGGATGTTGACCCGAACCGTCTCCACCATTGATAATGGAAGTCGTAATCGTCGGACTTGCAATCAACTCTCTATAGTAGTCGACCTCTGGGTGACGAATCACACAGACATCCACTCCTAGTGCAGATATGGTCAAGATGGTATCATAAAGTGTTTCACCCTTATTGACCGAACTAGTCTTCACATCAAAGTCAAGTCGTTCCAGCCCCAGTTTAATCTCTGCTACTTCAAAGGACTTATGCGTCCGTGTAGAATCTTCAAAGAAAAGATTGGAAACAATCGGATGGTCTTCATAAGGAAGCTGGGCTCCGTTTTTAAACTCTATTCCTCGCTTGATCAATTTCATCACTTGATCAACAGTAATGTATTCCATGGACACCACATGGTTCAGTGCTTGTTGATTTTCTGACATGGCTACTCCTTTAGCTTTCTAAGCTTCTTCAGTAATCAGAACTCTGTCTTGGCCATCAAGTTCTGCCATCTCTACGATGATTTCTTCAGAACGACTGGTCGGGATATTTTTCCCAACGTAATCTGGACGGATTGGCAATTCTCTATGTCCACGATCGACTAGAACTGCTAAACTCACGCGCGCAGGACGACCATGACCTACAATATTATCAATAGCAGCGCGGATGGTACGGCCTGTATAAAGAACATCATCCACCAAGATAACTTCACGGTCTGTCACATCAACAGAAACCAAAGAAGTATCTTCTCCACTTTTAACATCGTCACGGAAAGGTTTCGTATCCAATTCCACAACAGGAACTGAAAGGTTTTCTAGCTGCTCCAAACGTTCTTGGATACGGTGGGCGATAAAGACACCACGAGTTTTAATACCAGCCAAGACGATTTTATTCAAATCTTTGTTACGTTCGATAATCTCATAGGTAATACGCGTAATCGCTCGTTTGACGGTCAATTCGTCTACAACTTCTTTTGTCTTCATGACAAACCTCCAAAAAGAAAAGTCTCCTTAAACAAGGAGACTTGAAATGTATAGCCAAGCGAGCCCTACTGCAAACAGTATAGACTTCACCCTTCTACTTTATCACGCTCCTTGCCTGCCTCACGGGACAGGTTTAAAGGAATATTTAATTATCAATTACTATAGCACAAATCATGCTTAAAATCAAGCAAAAACTTTCGATGTTCCATCTTACAAATTGCTAAAATCATATAATTGTGGGTACTGGTCACACTCTGGATTTTTAGGATGACAGATGGCTCTTCCAAAATAAATCATGGCCTGATGGGCTGCCAGCCACTGCTCCGGTGGCAAGATATCCATGACCCGCTTTTCCACCTCAAGTGGCGTAGCTGATTTTTTGACGATATCGTGGTGCTTACAAATACGCTCCACATGAGTATCAACTGCAAAGGCTGGAATCCCAAAGCCCACACTCATAACTACATTGGCTGTCTTGCGACCAACACCTGCTAGACTTTCTAATTCCTCACGTGTCTGAGGAACTTGACCATCAAAATCGTCTAATAGTTGTTGGGCACATTTTTTAAGGAATTTAGCTTTATTCCGATACAATCCCAAACGAGAAATGTGTGAAGCAATTTCACTCTCAGTTGCCACAGACATGGCTTGTGGCGTTGGAAAGGCGGCAAAGAGACCTGGTGTTGCCTTATTTACTGCTGCATCCGTCGTCTGGGCTGACAACATGACCGCAACCAGGAGTTCAAAATGATTGGTAAAGTCAAGACTAGGCTTGGCATCTGGGAAAAGAGCAATGATTTCTTCAAGCACCTTTCGTGCGCGTTTTTTTGACAAGACCATTATTCGTCTCCGTCAAATAGTCCTTGTAAGCCAGCAAAAGGACTGTTTTCTTCTTTCTTGACTGCTTGTTGGGCTTGGTATTCTTCCTCTGTCATGATTTGCCAGTCATTTCCTGACACAAAACCTTGACCCGCTTCTTCTTCAGCTGTCAAGACCTTAATAGGGATATTGAGCAGGATATTGTCTGATACGCTCTCAGCAAGATCTAGCTCTCCATTTTCAATAGGCAAGACCAAGTCATCATCTAAAACCTCTTGATCTAACTGGTTGGTTGCCCCTTCCATGAAAACTTCTGTGACTGGATAAGATTCAGCTAACTCAACTGGCTCCATACTACGACTTGAAGCAAGAACAATGGTGTAAGATAACTGATAATCTAAGAAATACATACGGTCTTCGTACTGTACTTTCCCAACAGCAAGGATATCTTTCACATCTAAAATTTCTTGATTACGTGCACGCAAGTCTGCGACTAGGTCTAAACTTTGTTCAAAGTGCAAGCCTTCAGACTGCTTGCGGATCTCTTGAATATTTAATTTCATACTTCCTCCATAAAGATTTACTCTCTTGATTATACCATGAAAAGGCTACAAATCAGCCCACCAAACTTTGTAATTAGAATTCGAATTACTCAACATATTTATGTTATTTTTGTTTTTTAGTGCTATACTATAGGAAAGAATACATCAGAGCAAGGAGGATGCTCACATGAAAGACAAAGAACTCATTACTAATGCAACCCAACTCCTATCCGAGTTAAATAAAAGTTTCCAAAGCTGCAAACAGGGTAGGGCTGATGATATTCGACTACAAGAGCTGCTTTGGGGATTTTAGAACTTGGAATTTCCAGTTTTCTATTGACAAAATATCCTGAAAGGTATAGGATAGAGGTACTAATACTCGGAGGTAAGGGAGACATGAACAACTAAGTCTATCAAATAAAGAACCTTTATTTAGTAGATCTTGTTTTTGTCTCTTTTTGTGTGCTCTTTTCATACTAGATTTTCTAGTATCTTATCCTCATTGAAAATCAAAAAACTAGAAAGCTAACCATCTGCTCCTCTTGAGTTGGATTAGGCAATCCTAAGCTAGTTTGACGAGCTTTTCAACGATGATAATAGAGTTTTTGATATAAACTTTGGCTCTACTAGGTAAAGTAGAGCTTTTTGTTATGCACAATCGACATTCTAGAAAGGGCAACAATATGATAAAAATCAATCATCTGACCATCACACAAAACAAAGATTTACGAGACCTTGTATCTGACCTAACCATGACTATCCAATACGGGGAAAAGGTTGCTATTATTGGTGAAGAAGGAAATGGTAAATCGACTTTACTACGAGCTTTAATGGGGGAAGCATTACCTGATTTTACTATCAAGGGCGACATCCAGTCTGACCTTCAATCACTGGCATATATTCCTCAAAAACTCCCTGAAATCCTGAAAAATAGAACTCTACACGACTACTTCTTTTTGGATTCTGCTGATTTAGACTACAGTATTCTTTATCGTTTGGCGGAGGAGCTGCACTTTGATAGCGACCGTTTTGCTAGCGACCAAGAAATTAGCAGCCTATCAGGGGGCGAAGCTTTGAAAATTCAGCTCATACACGAGTTAGCAAAACCTTTTGAGATTCTATTTTTAGATGAACCTTCAAATGACCTAGACCTTGAGACGGTTGATTGGCTAAAAAGTCAGATTCAAAAGATTAGACAAACTGTTATTTTCATTTCCCATGATGAAGACTTTCTTTCTCAAACGGCTGATACTATTGTCCACTTGCGACTGGTCAAGCATCGGAAAGAAGCGGAAACACTAGTCGAGCATTTAGACTATGATCGCTATAGCGAGCAGAGAAAGGTTCATTTTGCCAGACAAAGTCAGCAAGCTGCTAACGACCAAAGAGCCTATGATAAAACCATGGAAAAGCATCGCCGAGTCAAGCAAAATGTAGAAACTGCACTTCGAGCAACTAAAGACAGTACTGCCGGTCGCCTATTGGCTAAAAAGATGAAAACTGTTCTCTCTCAAGAAAAACGCTTTGAAAAGGAAGCTCAGTCCATGACCCAAATGCCACTTGAAGAGGAACAAATCCAACTTTTCTTTTCAGACATCCAACCATTACCATCTTCTAAAGTTTTAGTCCAACTGGAAAAAGAAAATTTGTCCATTGGCGAGCGTATTTTAGCTCAGGAGTTACAACTAACGGTCCGTGGCCAAGATAAAATCGGTATCATCGGGCCAAATGGTGTTGGAAAATCAACTCTGTTAGCCAAGTTTCAACAACTGCTCAGCGCCAAAAGAGAAATATCGCTTGGTTTTATGCCACAAGATTACCATAAAAAACTACAATTGGATCTATCTCCAGTAGCCTATCTCAGCAAAACTGGGGAAAAAGAGGAACTACAGAAAATCCAATCTCACCTAGCCAGTCTCAATTTCAGCTATCCAGAGATGCATCACCAAATCCGCTCCTTATCTGGCGGACAACAAGGTAAACTCCTGCTTTTGGATTTAGTGTTGCGCAAACCAAACTTTCTCCTTCTAGATGAACCCACACGAAACTTTTCTCCAACTTCTCAACCCCAAATCAGAAAACTCTTTACCACTTATCCAGGCGGTCTCGTCACTGTTTCGCATGACCGTTGTTTCTTAAAAGAGGTCTGTTCGACCATCTATCGCTTGACAGAACATGGTTTGGAGATAGTTAATTTAGAAGATTTATAAACAAAAAGAAACCTAAAGAATTGTTGGAAAAACAATCTTTAAAATACGACTACAATGTTTATTTTTAATAAATTGATTACTATAGATTAAGTTTGGGACAAATTTTATAATATTCATACTCATGAGGATAATTCTTTGCTTTGGAGCACTATTTAAACATTATAATCAGTGATAAATCTTATGTTCACAGTCAAGTCAATCATTTCTTTCACAGTCATTCATAAGCAACTCTAAGTAATACTCAATGAAAATCAAAGAGCAAACTAGGAAGCTAGCCGCAGGTTGCTCAAAGCACTGCTTTGAGGTTGTAGATAGAACTGACAAAGTCAGTTCAAAACATGTTTTTGAGGTTGCGGATGAAACTGACAAAGTCAGTAACCATATATACGGCAAGGTGAAGCTGACGTGGTTTTGAGAGATTTTCGAAGAGTATAACCAGATAAAAACTCACTTCAAAATAGAAAAAAACGAGCACTTCCTCTTTTGGAAATGCTCGTTTTCTTATCTTGCCATGGTTTATAATTACAATGAGAAATAGGAAACAGCCTTGAATGGGAAAATCTCCTAGATCTACGACCACAAACTTTTTTATTCTACTGGTTTTTCTTGATTTCCAGTACTTGTTGGAGATTCTGTTGTTTCCTTTTCTGGAACTGATTCAGCAGATCTAGAATCTGTTGCGTTACTTTGTTTGTTTTCGTCGCTAGCAGTTTCACTGTTAGATTCTGCAGCTGCGTTTGGTTGGTTCTCAACACTTGTCTTATCACCATTTGCCTCGGCATTTGTTGCTGGAGTTGCTTCTTCACTTGCACTTGATTTTGACTTAATTTCTTGATTCAAGACCAGAATAGCTTTTGTCAATTCAAGTAAAGCAGCCTTATCTTTACTCTTGGCAGAAAGTTGATCTAGTAGAGCATCCACCTTATCAAAGTCTGCATCAGAACCCTTATTGTTTTCTAAATAAGCGTGAAGTGACATGAGAATATCGTAGAGTTTTTGATAGAGTACAAGTGTCTGAGGATCTTGCTCAGCATTTTCCTTCTCTTGTTGAAGAGCGCTGGCGATGCGAGTCAAGACATCTTTCACCTGACTGTTTACTTCATCCAAGTCTGCATCAACCTTGTTTGTAGCAGCTTTGAGATTTTCTACTTCTTCTGCCAAGGATTGTCTGATGCCTTCTTCTTGGATTTGCTCTAAGAGTTGAGTTGCCTTGCTCAAAAGACTTTCTACTTGTTCCTTGCTGACATGATTGACATGCTCTTCAGGCATAAAGTCTCCATACAATTCTTTCAAGAAGCCATAAATAGCTGTCTTGGCACTTTGATTATCTACTTTTTCAGTATCTAGAACTGTTTGACTTGATTTTGCAGTAGTTGGTTGAGATTTCAAAGCTTCTTCCACTTCTTGTTTTGCTTGATAGATGCTTGGGAATAATTTGTTCAATTCTGCTGCCTTAAGGAAGGATTGAGATTGATACAAGGTCCAAGTCAACTGAGCTACTTTGTTTCGAAGTTCATCACTCAAACGACCGTCATTGACATGTTCGTAGAAATACTTAATGTACTCAACAGTTGTGACCCCTGTTCGGTCATTAAAGTCTTGCAAGGCTTGAAGTTGTGATTCAACCGCTGCTAAACCAGCCTCATCTTTAGCTAACTTAGCTTCTTGGAGTCGAACGAGTAGGTCTTTCTTAGGAAGTCCATAAGAGTCTGTATCCAGTGTGTTGATTTTATCAATCAAGGCCTGATATTTCTTATCTAGAGCGCTTGTTTTAACAGGCTTGACACTTTCATCAATATGGATATATTGCTTATCAAAGAGATCAAGTGTTGCAAGATAACCCGCTGTAGAGTTAGTTGCCAGTTTCTTCATGTTTTCAGTAAACTGACCTAAGGCTAACTCAATCTGTCTTTGTGCAATAGGCTTGTCTTTGTAGATGCTTCTGCTTTCAGCTAGAAGTTGGTCTACTTTTGCCAAAACTACCTTCTCATCAAAAGCTCCAGGTTGATAGTTGGATTGGAGAGCTGGAATTTTATTTTTCAAAGCCACTTCATAGCCCTTCGTTTGAACCTTGATGTAGTGATTGTGGTCACCATGAGGAATCACAAAACTACCATTTTCTACCTGCAAACTATAGGGAGATACACCATCACGTAAGGCAGTCGTATAAAGTTCATTTAGAAAATCAAGTTCTGGATTTCCAGTTTGGAGCGGAATTCGAACGTGTTCCTTACGAACAGCATATGGGTGGATATGAGTTGGATCGTAGGCTTGGTCTGGATTTCCAAAGACAAAGAATCCGTTTGAAATTCTAATCGCTTCAAGTGGAACCCCATAGGTCTTAGAAATGTAAGCAATTTTTTCTTCATCGCTAGCATCTTTTGAGAAAGACTCTACCGTTTTAGCAAGAGGTTTTACAGGCTCTGCATCATGATGTGTTTTCAAATGGTCTTGTGCAGCCTTAATTTGCTCTGCTGTCAAATCTTTCTTGAAGAAATAATGATTGTGGTCTCCGTGACTCATGACAAATCCTTGCTCATCCTCACTAATGACGCGATCGGCATCAAATCCATGATCATGGCCTTCATCATGATGGTGTCCATGATGATCTTCGTCGTGATCGTCATCATGTGCTGGTGTTGTTGTATTTGCCCCTTTCAAGTGGTCTTGCGCAGCCTTAATTTGGTCTGCTGTCAAATCCTTCTTGAAGAAGTAATGATTGTGATCACCGTGACTCATGATAAAACCTTGCTCATCTTCAGCAATAATACGATTAGCGTCAAAGCCGTGACCATCTTCTTCATGTTCCTCATGTGAAGTTCCTGGATTGATTGGAAGTGATGGCGAAGGTGTTGCTAGACCGTTGCTCGGAAGAATCGGTTGACCAATTTGATTCGCCTTAAGGATGTAATGGAAATGATCACCATGTCTTACAATATAAGCTGTAGCCGTTTCTTCAACGATATCTTGTGGATTAAAAATATAACCATCAGATGCTGAAGAGAGTTCCTTACTTGTCGTTGAATAAGAAGGATTACTTGAAAGACTTCCTAGACTAGACGCTACTTTATTAGGTTTTTCATTTGTAGAAACTGTAGAACCAGTTCCACCGATAGGCACCATTCTAGCAATCTTTTCTTCTAAAGCAGAGAGCTTGCTGTAAGGAATAAAATGATAATGGTCGCCATGCGGAATCGCAACTCCATTTGGTGTACGACTGATAATCTTAGCAGGATCAAAGACCAGACCATCTGATTCACTGTAACGTTGGTCGCTAGGTAAATCATAGAGTTCTTTCAATAGACTTTGGAGATTGTCAACTTTGCTTTCTGGCTTGCTAGTTGATTCTTTTCCTATAGCTTGATTAGTATTGTCACTAGCTGTTGAAGAATAGCTTAACTGGCTCGGTTGCGTATTTTTGCCTGCTAGATGAGCTTTTGCTGCTGCTAATTCACTGGCAGATAAATCACTTTTTGGAATGTAGTGATAGTGACCTCCATGAGGAACGATATAAGCATCACCAGTATCTTCAATAATGTCAGCTGGATTAAAGACATAACCATCATCTGTTGTATAGCGTCCCTGAGACCTTGCTACAGCAACATCAGAGCTGACCTTCTCCTTATCTTTGACATGTTCTTGTTTTTGACGGTTGATTTCATCTTTGGTTCGAACATTATCAGCATGAGCTACATCTTTCAAATAGACATAATATTTTCCATCGACCTTGATGATATAGCCACCCTTAACCTCGTTGACAATATCTCCATCCTTAAGTTGGTAGTTTGGATCCTTCATCAGAAGTTCTTCACTAAAGAGGGCATCATAAGGAACTTTCCCGTTATAGTAATGATAGTGATCACCGTGTGATGTCACATATCCCTGATCTGTAATCTTAATAACAATTTGCTCGGCCTGAATTCCTTCTTTTTGGCTGACCTGATCTGGTGTCAGGTTTTCAGTTTTCTGACTTGACTGACTGCCATCCACATAAGAGACACGATTATTGTCCTTATCTTCCTGCGAGCGATGCTGATTTAGCGCATAAGCACATAGACTCAAGGACACGATAACAGCTGATCCGACTGCTATATACTTTTTACTGAATTTCATAAATTCCTCATTTCAATAAATGATGAAGCTTTTTCTTAACTTCTTTTTCTCGGTTAAACAATTTTTTCTAAACTGGTTATTTAACCAATTAATTAACCAGTAAATAGTTTACCTTTTTTAAGCTTATCTGTCAAGATTTTTATATCATTTTAAAAAATAAAAGCCAGTATTGCTACTGACTCTTACATCATTTTGATTTAATAGGATAAACTTATGCTTCTGATTTCGTCGTTACTGACTCACTCCCTTTTAACAAAGCAAGTAATTTTTCTACTTCTGCCATGATACCATTATTATCCATGGTTTGGAGGCTCAAGTTATTTCGTAAACCAGATAGGCTCTCTGTCGCATTGGCTTTCAAACCAGCATCCGTTACTTTATCAAGTAAAGTTTCTACTTCTTTGAGCTTGGCTTCTACTTTTTCAGTCTCTACTTGAGGGACTTCATCTTCGTCTGTTTTATCTTTAGACTCCTCCGCTGTCTCTTCTTCATCAGTACTCGGTTTATAAAGATTATCTACTGAAGGATTTAAAGCAGCGTGATTCTCTTTTTCATCAGATTCAGGGCGAGTTGGCTCACTTACTTCATCATGTTCCTTATTTTCATTATGTTTACCGTCTTGGTCTGCCTTATTTTTACGAACATGGTCGCTGGCATTTCCCCAACCATTATCTGAGTGAGGACGTTCTTCAGGATGTTCAACATAATATTTTACAGTCGCAAAGAGATCCTCAAGGCTATAACCCTTAGGTGCTTCATAGAGTCCTTCGTCAAACCAACCAAATTTAATGTTATGGTAATGATCGTAATGAGGTATAATTAAGCTACCATTTTTAACTTCAACAGTATGTTGTAGATTGTAAGGAATATGATCAAGTGGGACCTTCTTAGCTGCTTTCACTTTATTATAGATTGCTTCTACTCCTTTAACCTCAGTATTTCCTGAACCCTGATTCTCTGTTGAAGGAGGTGTCAAACCTTTCTCTTTAGCATAAGCCTGGGCTGCCACTCTTTCAGCTTCAGACAAGCTCTCTTTCTTAATCCAGTGACTATGGCTCATATGTGGAGTTACATAAGCATCTCCCTCATCACTGGTAATATCACGAATGTCAAAGATATAGCCATCTTCTGTTGTATACTTACCTGCTAATTTCGCTAATTTAATTTCATCGTCTGTATATTCAATTTGAGAATTTGGCTTACCAAGACGTTCTGGATGGGTAATTGGTGCTAGGAATGCCAATAAATCATCTACTAATTTTCCTTTATTAGAAGATTCATCATTCAAACGTTCTGCTAATTTGTCTAAAGCCTGGAAATCAGAAGTACGACCCTTATTTTCAGACAAGGCTTTATGAGCCTCGGCCAATAAATTATATGCTTTATCATAAAATTCTTGGTCACGAGGTGGTACATTTTCTTTCTTCGCAACTAGAGCGTGTGTCTCTTGAGTTTTCTTAGACAAGAGATTTTCAATAGCGTCAATCTTATCCTTAGCCAGGTCTTTAGCTAGAACATAACGACTGACTCCCTTATCATCGACAATATAACCATCGCCAACTTTTCTAACAACCTGGTTGACATCAAATTCTGTCGGTTTATTTTCCACTGGTGCAAGAGGTTTGGTAGTAGAGGCTGGCTTCAAAGGAGTAACACTTGGCAAGACACTGCCATTTTGTCCTTTGACAGCTACCATACGAGCCAATTTTTCTTCCAGCGGTGACATTTGTGAATAAGGAATAAAGTGATAATGGTCTCCATGAGGCACTGCAACACCGTTAGCTGTACGTTTGATAATTTGTGCCGGATCAAAGACTAAGCCATCCGATTCCACATGTCGTTCTGACAAAGGTTTGGCATACAATTCACGTAAAAGTGTTGGAATATCTTCCCCTTGATTTTGATGATAAGTTGGAGTGACAGTCAGATTTGGAGTCTCTGGCAAACTTGGTTGAGTTGGTTTAGCATTATCACTACTTGGTTTACTTGAACTTATAGCAGAATGTGAGCCCTGTTTACCATTCCAATAAGCTTGAGCAGCAGCTAATTCTCCTGCTGACAAATCACTCTTAGGAATATAGTGGAAATGATTGCCGTGAGGGACAACAAAAGCATCACCTGTATCTTCAATCACATCTGTCGGATTAAAGACATACCCATCATCCGTTGTATAGGCGCCTCCAGTTCCTCGATTTGGTGCCTGCGTATTGAGATTAAAGTTTGGTTTAATGGTTGAACTTGGTGTTGAACTTGTTTTCTCAGGGCTACTTGGCTTCGTATTATCAGAATGACTTTGAACTGGCTGACCTCCAATTGGCAGATTTCGAGCCAATTTTTCTTCCAAGGCAGACATTTGTGAATAAGGAATGAAATGGAAATGATCTCCGTGAGGAACTGCCACACCATTGGCAGTACGTTTTGTAATCTGTGCCGGGTCAAATACCAATCCATCAGACTCCACATGACGTTGGCTAAGTGGCAAAGCGTACAATTCTTGAAGGAGACTAGCTAAATCCTCATTTTGACTCTCAGGAGCTTTGGCAGAATCTTGAGAAGCCTCAGATGGACTCGTTCTCATACTAAATCTTGTTTCAGCCCTGCTTGAACGGTATTCAACCGTACTTAATTGACCGCCTTTTCCAGATAAGAAGGCTTGGGCAGCGGCTAATTCACTAGCAGACAAATCACTCTTAGGAATATAGTGGAAGTGATTGCCATGAGGTACGATATAGGCATCACCTGTATCTTCTATGATATCCGATGCATTAAAGATATAACCATCATCCGTTGTATAGCGTCCCTGTGCTCTGGCTGCAGCAACAGCATTATCTGTGCTTGTATTATGATTATGACTATGTTCCTGCTTCTGACGTTTAATCTCTTCTTTTGTTCGAATATTGTCCGCATGGGCCGCATCTTTAAGGTAAACATAGTATTTTCCGTCTACCTTAATCACATAGCCACCCTTGATTTCATTGACAATGTCTGAATCCTTCAACTGATAATTCGGATCTTTCATGAGGAGTTCTTCACTGATAATAGCATCGTAAGGAACCTTGCCATTATAGTAATGATAATGGTCTCCATGAGAGGTCACATAACCTTGATCCGTAATCTTAATGACGATTTGCTCGGCATTGATCCCCTCTCTCTTACTGACTTCATCTGGTGTTAAATTTTCTGCCTTTTGACCAGCCTGATCACCATCTATATAAGCAACTCGATTAGATTCTTTCTTAACTTGACCAGCTTGGTAACGACCAAGTTCATAGGAACAAACACTTAGGGCAAGAACTGCCACTGAACCTGCTACATATTTTTTATTTATTTTCATTCTTTCCTCATTTCAATTCTTCCGCTAGAACACTCATATTTTCTTCAAGGTTTTCTAGATAAGTCTTGTCATTTTGTGGGTCTGCTTCTAAAGGATTTAGAGTTTTAAGACCCACACCTGTTGATTTGACAAGAGTTCCAGCTACTTTTGAAGAAGCGTTACTTTCTGTAAAAATCGTCTTAACCTTATAAGTTTTAACAAATTCCTGAATTTCTGTTAGTTGTCGTGGACTTGGTTCTTGTTCAGGAGAGATACCTGCAATACCAAGTTGATTCAGTCCAAATCGCTTAGCAAGATAAGAAAAGGCTGTATGTTGTGTTACAAAAGTCTTCTGACTCGCTTTTTCAAATTTAGGCTGGAATTTCTTGGTTAATTCTTGAGCTTTTTTGATAAAGGCTTGCGCATTTTTCTGGTAAGTTTCTTTATGCTCACTATCCACCTCTGAAAGTTTGTCAGCGATAATTTGCGCTTCTTCGCCAGCTTTTTCTGGATCTAGCCATGTGTGAGGGTCATAGAGCGTTTTTTCATCAACTCCATCCCCTGCTTCCACATCTTCTAGCCCTGGGACGCGGTCTAAAGTCATTCCCTCTGAAGCCTCTAAAACCTTGACTTTAGATTTTTTTAGATTGGGATCTAAACTTCCTGCCCAAGATTCGAGCGTATGAGAATGGTAAACAAAGACATCTGCATCATAGATGGCCGCGATGTCATTTGCTGAAGGTTCAAAGGAGTGAATCCCACTACTTGACTGAATCATCCGAACATCATTCAAATCACCAGATATCTCTTTAACCATAGAGTAGATAGGATAAAAACTGGTCACAATTTTCATCCCTTTTCCTGTTTGGCTTTCCTTTTGACCACAGGCCCCTAAACACAAAAGAAAGACACTTAACAATACTAAAAATAAACTTTGTTTTTTCATGGATAACCCCTTAACTATTTAATTAACTGGTAAACATTCTACTCCTAAAAATTTAATCTGTCAAGCTATTTTTAGAAAAATTTTGAAATTTCTTTCACATATAAAAATCTGCTGAGTTTCAACAACTCAACAGATTCTCACTTTATACTCAATGAAAATCAAAGAGCAAATTAGGAAGCTAGCCGCAGGCTGCTCAAAACACTGTTTTGAGGTTGTAGATAAGACTGACGAAGTCAGCTCAAAACATGTTTTTGAGGTTGTAGATGAAACTGACGAAGTCAATAACCATATATACGGCAAGGCGAAGCTGACGTGGTTTGAAGAGATTTTCGAAGAGTATTATTCTTCTATGGTAGAATGCTTATAGCCATAAGTGAAGTAAATCATACTTCCTACTAACAAGGCAACTAGGAAAGCAATCCAAGTTTCCATATTATACTGCAACATAAAGGATAAACAAATGATGATTGATAAAATCGGTAACAGAGGTACCAATGGTGTTTTAAATTCGCCCGCTTTGGGCATTCCTTTTTCTTTCCGTAAACGAATCAAGCCGTAAGCAAGCATCATCAAGTAGGCCAAGGTACAAATGTTTAAGAAGGCTGCGATACTGGCTAGTGGGAATATTCCTGCAGCTACTGCTGAAGCTAGACCCGTCAAGATAGTAGCATTCTTGGGTACCTTGCTAGTCTTCGTTAGTTCTTTAAAGGCGGCAGGCATCAATCCGTCACGCGCTAAACTGTAAATCATACGCGATAGGGCATAGGTCATCGAAATACAAACTGTAATCAAGGTCAAGATAGCCACTAATGACACATAGTTGGCTGCCCAACTAATCCCAACACTACGAAGGGCAAAGGCAACGGCATCGTCGACATTTAGATGACTATAGTGAACCACACCAGTCAGGACAAGCGTCACCAAGGCATAGAGAATAGTTACGATAGAAAGCGATAAGACAATCCCTCTAGGAATATTTTTTTGAGGAGTCTTGACTTCATCTACAGCCATAGAGATGGATTCAAATCCCAAAAAACCGAAGAACATCAAGGACGCACCAGCCATAATACCAGTACTAGCACCATAGATTTGTCCAAAACCATAAGGAGCAAAATTGCTCCAATTATCAAGTTTAATATTCCAAATTCCTACTAAAACAAAGAGAGCTAAAGCGGAAAATTTCAAAATAACTAGAATAGAGTTAAAGCGTAATGCTGCCTTGGCATTAAGTAAAACAAGCGAGGTAACTAAAACTAAGACAAGAATAGGTAATAAATCAACAAATGTCCCTGCTTGAGGATTAAAGGTGCCATTTAAAGCCTGAGGAAGGGCTATCCCGTATTGAGAGAGCAAGCCTTTAAAATAAGCTGCCCAACCCGAAGCCACACCTGATATGGCTGTCATGAACTCCATCATGGTTAACCAACCAGCCAACCAAGCAGGGAATTCTCCTAATATAGCATAGAGATAGCTGTAGGCACCACCTGTAGCAGGTACTCGCGAAGCAAATTCTGCAAAAAAGAGGGCTGATAATCCCACACACAAGGCAGAAATGACGATTGAAATCACTAGGGCTGGACCAGCAAGCGTTGCAGCTGCAGTACCTGTAATTGTAAAAACACCTGTACCAACCATGGCTCCGATACCCAGCAAAATCAAATCCCATAACTTCAAATGCCTGTGCATCTCTGTTTTATCCAAACTAACATTCTTTGTTCTAAATATATTCATCTTTCTTCTCCAAATAAAATGATGATTCTATTTTACCATAAATATAGGATATTTGTGAATATTTATAAAATGTTTTTCTAAAAAAATCTGATTACATATTGTAATCAGATTTTTATCGATTCTAGTTCATTTCTTTAAAGGCTGCTTCCGCATCCGCATTGCTGATGACACCAAATTGAATCTTTCCAATCTTTCCTTGGCTATCAATTAAATATTCTGTAGGAATGCTTCGAATTTGATAAGCTTGGAAGGTGGTTGCTTTGGTATCATAAAGAACTGGGATATCCTTATAACCTTGATCTTGGAACCATTGTGGGAATTGCTCAACAGTTTTTTCACCTTGAATTCCTGGTGCAATGACACTAAGAATTTCGAAATCACGATCTGGTTTCGCAGCTAATTCCATCAACTCAGGCATACTTTTCTTACATGGACCACACCATGAAGCCCAAAATTTCAAGTAGACTTTTTTACCCTTATAATCAGATAACCTAACTTCTTTACCATCCATGGATTGCAAGGTGAAGTCTGGAGCTTCTTTTCCAACAGCAATTTGTTGTACAGGCGTTTGTTGCTGCTGTTTTGGGGCTTGTTCTGGTGCTTGAGTCTTTTTAGTTTCTTCCTCCCCGCAAGCTATTAAAACGACTAATGACAAGAGGCTTAAGCCAGCAAACATTGCTTTTTTCATCTTTTTCTCCTTTATTCAAAAATTCCAGCTAGAACATTTACTTGTCCTAGTATTAACAAAATTCCCATTAAAATAATGAGGAAACCACCAATTTTCTTCAGTAGCATCATATGACGCTTGATTTTACTAAAATAAGGCATCACTACACCTGAAGCTAGAGCCAAAACCAAGAAAGGAATGGCCATCCCTAGAGTGTAAATAAGAGTATAGATAGCACCTTGCCAAGCTCCATTACCACCAGAAGCCGCAAGAGCTAAAACCGAACTCAAAACTGGACCGATACATGGCGTCCAACCGAAGCTAAAGGTAATACCAAGTAAAAATGCCGACCAATAACGATTGGCTTCTGATTTCTTAAAAGTAAAGCTTTTTTGAACCTCTAATTTCTTAAAATGAAAAATTTCCATCTGGTGAAGGCCTAAAATGATAATAATCGTACCCATAGTATAGCGAAACCAATTGGCATAGAGAATATTACCAAAGTAACCAGCACCAAATCCTAGAATAAAGAAAATAAGAGAAATACCTGCAATAAAGCAAAGCGTTCGAATCAGACCCGACCAAAGAACCTTTCTCCCAAATAAGGAAAAACTTTTTGCACTTTCCTGATCATCCAGCAAAATTCCAGTGTAAACGGGTAACAGAGGAAAAATACAGGGAGAAAAGAAGGACAAGACCCCTGCTAGAAAAACGGAGATTGAAAATACTAGCGTTTCCAATAAAGAACCAACTTTCTTAAGAATTTAAACCTATTGTACTATAAATATTAAAATTTGTATCAAGTTTGCTACGGTTAACTGTTTTTATCATTATATTATATGGAATAAACTCTTTAATAGTACACTATGTTTTCTAAAACATTGTTAGAAATTGATTTGAATTTCTCAATCAAGTTGTTCGGTTTTTTCATTTCACTATAGATAAAAGAAAAAATTGAAGAAAATTGTCCAAAGAGCCACTTTTTCTTCAATCTGTTTTTAATTATTTTAATAAGTTCCTTCTTCACCTTGACTAGTCAAGATAACAGGACCATCTTTCGTAATCACGAATTGGTGTTCATACTGGCATGACAATCCACCGTCGATGGTTTTATGTGCCCAACCAGTTTTCATATCTGTATCGATTTCCCAGTCACCTGTATTGATCATTGGTTCAATTGTCAAGACCATCCCTTCACGGAGACGGAGTCCACGACCTGCAATACCATAGTTAGGAACCATTGGTTCTTCGTGCATAGTTGGTCCAACACCATGACCAACCAAATCACGCACTACCCCGTAACCACGACTTTCAGCGTATTCTTGAATAGCCGCACCGATATCACCGATACGATTTCCAACGACAGCTTGCTCGATTCCCTTGTACATGGCTTCTTTGGTTACATCCATCAAATTTTTCACTTCTTCGGACGGTGTACCTACAGCGTAAGCCCAACATGAGTCTGCTAGACCACCAGAATAGCTCTGAGTGTATTTTTTCATTTGCTCGACATTGTTGAAGTTTAATTTTGAGACATTCAAATCAGATTTGGCAATTGGACCTCCCAAAACCATATCCACTTTGAGCAAATCACCATCTTTCAAGATATAATGACGAGGGAAAGCGTGAGCAACTTCATCATTAAGAGAGCAGCAGGTAGCATAAGGATAATCCATCATGGCACCGTCAACCCCAATCTGAAGTGGAAGGAAATTTTCTTCCTTACAACGACGGCGAACATACTCTTCAACTTCCCACATATCTACGCCAGGCTTAATCAAATCACGTAAGCCGATATGAATACTTGCAAGGAAATCACCGGCTTTATCCATAGCTTCGATTTCACGAGCTGATTTTAATGTTATCATCTTTTCTCCTAGTTTCTAATTAATTTTAACGGTCACATTTGCTTTTGAAACAATCTGATGACCGTGATAAATATCGTAGTCAATAATAGCTGATCGTCTAGTATGATGGATAATGCGTGCTTGAATGCGCAGTATATCATCAATCTGAACAGCCTGCAAAAAGTAGATCAGCATCTGCTCGATAATGAGATTGCGCCCGCTATTCACAACTAAATCTTGGGTCATGTGAGTCAAAATTTCAGCTAATACACCATTAGCCAAAACACCGTTTTTTTCAAGCATAAAAGGTTCCACTGTAATGACTACTTCATCATGGTGATAAGAGAGTTTTTGTCCAATCTGCTCAGAAAAAGTTGGTAGAGCCGAAACTTGGGAACGACTCATTTTCTCCATGACATCTCGTCGTGTCACAACTCCAAGCAAGGTTTGATTATTCCGAACAACCGGTACCATTTCAAAGTCTTCAGCAATCATCCGTTGACTCACATTGGCAATATTTGTCGATAAACCAACTAAAAATAGACTACGCGACATGACCTTGTCAATTGTGGTACTTGGTGACTTATCACCAGCGTCTCTCATGGTTACAACTCCAACAACAACCTGATGTTGGTTAATCACTGGAAAACGACTGCTACGATTCTTACGAACTAAGTCCAAATAATCTTTAACGGTGTCAGTCTCTCTCAGAAAACCATACTCATGACTCGGACGATAAAGTTTCTCAACTGTCAGAATATCCGTCTTAATTTGAACATTTGACAAGGCTTTATTGATCATGGTCGCAACAGTGAAAGTATCATGCTTGCTTCTTAAAACAGGAATTCCTTTTTGATTTGCCAGTTTAAGAACATCATCATGAACATGGAAACCACCTGTAACCAAGACTGCATTTTCATTTTCAAGCGCTAATAATTGGATACGAGTACGATCTCCGACAATCAAGAGCCCCCCATCATGAAGGTAAGACAAGATGTTTTGTTCAGTCATGGCACCGATTGAAAACTTGCTAAATTCTCTCTCTAAACCTTCTTGACCAGCCAGAACCTCCGAAGAAGTCACTTCTGCAATTTCATCAAAAGTTAATCTTTCAATAGCAACTTTCTGGGATTTAACGCGAATAGTACCACTTCTTGGTCGAGTCTCCACAATTCCACGGTTTTCAGCTTCCTTGATAGCGCGATAAGCCGTTCCATCACTGACTCCCAGATGGTTGGAAATACTACGAACACTAACCCTCTTTCCGACAGGTAATTCTTCCAAATAGCTTAGAATTTCCTGATGCTTACTCATTGAATTCTCCTTTTACATACCGAAATTCAAGATAATCCCGCATTTTTCTTGTGTAGCGATCACTTCCCTTAAACTGACGGAACAAACTAAATCCAGCCTTAAGAGCAACCTTTTGACTTGCTTCATTTTCGAGATGGGTAATAATAGATAATTGTTTTAAGCCAAATTCCTCAAAAGAAAGCTGACAAATTTTTCTAACAACCTCTGTCATAAATCCTTGACACCATACATCTTTTCTCAAAAAATAGCCAAGTTCTGCTTCTTTTTTAATTTCATCTAGCTTCTCAAACTTAATTGAACCAATCATTTTTTCAGTTTTCTTATCACAAATAGCCCATACTCCTAAAGGAACCTTCATAAAATAATTGGCCAGTGCATATTGACTCTCTTCAGGACTAGCTTGACTTGGAAAAATGAATTGTAAATTTTCTGGATTTGAAGCTATCTCATGGAAGTCCTTACTATCACTAAAAAAGAAAGGACGCAAATACAAGCGATCCGTTTCAAAAAAAGAAAACATTGCTAATTTGGTCCAAATATTCATAAACACCTCTAAGGTTTAATCCTCAACAAGTCTAATATCCGCTCCTAGATTACGTAATTTTTCGATAATATCAGAATAACCACGTAAGATAAACTCGATATTGGTAATTTCAGTTTGCCCCTCGGCCATCAAACCAGCAATAACTAAAGCTGCACCAGCTCTCAGGTCAGTTGCTTTAACACTTGCCCCACGCAAATCACGTCCACCTGTGTACAAAATATGACCATTTGTTGTCGAAATGTCCGCATCCATCTTTGCTAGTTCAAAAACATGATTTACACGTTTTTCGTAAATCGTATCGACAATTGTACCACGACCATTCGCTCTTAGTAAAAGTGGGGTAATCGGTTGTTGCAAGTCAGTAGCAAAGCCTGGGTAAGGAGCTGTCTTAATATTGATCGCTTTCAAATTAGACTGTTCCTCGACAAAAATGCTGTCTTCAGATACAGTCATTCTAACTCCCATTTCTTCCAGCTTAGCAATAAATCCTTCTAGGTGTTCGTAAAGAACATTATTTATACGAATTCCTTTGCCGACTGCAGCAGCTAAGGAAATATATGTTCCAGCTTCGATACGATCTGGAATCACCTGATGACGTGTTCCGTGTAATCTGTCAACACCATCAATAATGATGATATTAGTTCCTGCACCGCGGATGTGAGCTCCCATATTATTCAAGAGAGTAGCTACATCAATAATCTCAGGTTCACGGGCTGCATTTTCAATAATAGTACGACCGTTTGCTTTAACCGCAGCAATCATCGTATTAATCGTCGCACCCACACTAACCGTATCCATGTAAATACTTGCACCATGAAGTCCTGTATCTTTAGCAGATAACTTCATGTTATCTCCCTCGTAGCTAACAGTGGCACCCATAGCTTCAAAAGCCTTAAGGTGTAAGTCAATCGGACGAGGACCAAGATCACATCCTCCCGGCAAACCAACTGTCGCTTCACCAAAGCGGCCTAAGAGGCTCCCATAAAAATAGTAAGATGCACGAAGACTGTTAATTTTACCATAAGGCATTGGAATATTTTGAACACCTCTTGGATCAATCTCCAAGACATCGTCATAACGCTTAACAGTAGCTCCCATCAATTCCATAATTTCGACAAGACTGGCTACATCCGAAATATCTGGAACACAATCCAAAGTCACCACATCATCAGCCAATATAATAGCTGGAATTAAGGCCACAACACTATTTTTAGCACCACTAATAGTGATTTCACCTTGCAGTGGTAATCCACCATTGATAACAATTTTTCTCATTATAAGTTTTTAATACTCTTTCAAGATTTCTAATAAGGTCTTTAAAATAAATTATATCATAAATGTAACCTTTTTTCCATCCTTTTCAATTTTATTGGATAGTAAGCAATAAATAGGATTAAGTTGAAAGGTTGAGTCCATATTTTATGAAACATCTTTTGATACTAAAAAATCCTGAATTAAAAATTATAAAATACCTCAAAAATTAGATTTTCTATGTCTAACTTTTGAGGTATCGTTCAACTATAGAAATAATAGTCTTTTGGTGGTGTCTATACTATATAGAAATCAAAAAGCAACTCGCGCCTGTGTCACCTTACAGTCAATCTAATACTAACTTTCTCATCTCAATATTCAATTGCAAATAGTCGTATTTACTTGACTCAGATCAAACTTCCAAGTTTTTTATTAAGCATTGGAAGTGAGTTCTTTTTGATTCTCGTTCAGCAGATTGCAAGACTTGTCCTATCCAGATAATATCTTTTCTGCAATCCACAATGACTAACCAATAGCTTTTCTTTACTCTACTACCGCTTCAGCGATTTCTTCACGGCTAATACCAGCGAAGTAGCGTGTAATATCAATAGTTTCCAGAGCTTTAAGAACATCTTCACGTTCGTATTTGACGCCACGAAGGACATCTTCTACAGCTGCAACGTCCTCGATACCAAAGAAGTCACCATAAATCTTGATGTCTTGAATTTTTGATTCGACGACATTCGCAAAGACTTCGACTTTACCACTGGTGAATTTTGTCCCACGACGGACGTTAAACTCAGGTGATTTACCATAGTTCCAATCCCAAGTTCCAAACTTAGTATCCTTGATGCGATTGATTTCAGCCAATTCTTCCTCAGAAAAGACGTATTCAGTCATCTCTGGGTACTCTTTTTTCATGTATTCCAATAGCAAATCACGGAATTCTTCAACTGTGATTTTTTCTGGTAGTTCATTGACAATATTGGTTACACGAGCACGAACCGATTTTACACCTTTTGATTCAAATTTATCTTTTGAAACCTTGAGGGCGTTAGCAAGGACTGACAAATCAACGTCAAAGAGCAAGCAGCCGTGGTGCATGATACGGCCATTGATATAGGCTTGGGCATTTCCACAGAATTTCTTGCCATCAATCTCTAGGTCATTACGGCCTGTGAACTCAGCTTTAACCCCAAGTTGAGCTAGTGTATTGATAACTGGAGTTGAGAAGCTCTTAAAGTCAAAAGCCTTGTTTTCATCTTCTTTTGAGATAATCGTGTAGTTGAGATTGTTTAAATCGTGGTAAACAGCTCCACCACCACTGATACGGCGGACTACCTCAATACCATTTTCACGAACATAATCACGGTTGATTTCTTCGATAGTATTCTGGTGACGACCAACAATGATAGATGGTTTGTTAATCCAAAGAAGGAAGATTTGATCCTCATCCAAAAGGTGTTTAAAGGCATATTCTTCCAAGGCAATATTAAAGGCAGTGTCGTTTGAATGATTGATAATATATTTCATGATATCCCTTTATACGATAGAAACTGGAAAGATATTTTCCAGTCTAGTCTATCTTCGTTTTATTTTTTCTTAGGTGAATGGATGGCCATTCCTAGAACATCCGCAAATGCTTCGTACATCACTTCAGAGTAGGTTGGGTGTCCGTGGATAGTCTTCAGCATTTCTTCAACAGTAATTTCCATTTCGATAATGCTTGACGCTTCGTTGATTAACTCTGCGGCTGCAGGACCGATAATGTGTACACCAAGGATTTCTCCGTATTTCTTATCTGCAATAACTTTTACGAAACCTTGAGCAGCATCTGAGGCAATGGCACGACCGTTAGCAGCAAAGTTGAACTTACCGATTTGGACATCGTATTTCTCACGAGCTTGTTCTTCTGTCAAACCTACTGCTGCTACTTCAGGAAGAGTGTAGATGGCTGCAGGAGTCAAGTTCAATTTGGCAACAGCATGATTTCCTTTAAGGGCATTTTCAGCGGCAACTTCACCCATGCGGAAAGCTGCGTGGGCCAACATCTTCGTACCGTTGATGTCACCTGGAGCGTAGATTCCAGGAACAGAAGTTTCCATGTATTCGTTGACCTTGATACGTCCACGATCCAGTTCAAACTCAACATCACCAATTCCTTCAAGGTCTGGCACACGACCGATTGAAAGAAGAGCTTTGCTTGCAATGATATCATCTTTTCCTTCAACCTTGATACGAAGTTGACCATTTTCCTCGATGATTTCTTGGAGCTTAGTGTCAGTTAAGATGGTCATACCTTTGCGCTCAAGGATCAAACGAAGGTTCTTAGAAACTTCAGCATCCATAGCTGGCACGATACGGTCCATCATTTCGATAACAGTTATCTTTGAACCAAATGTCATGAAAGCTTGGCCGAGTTCAATACCGACAACGCCACCACCGATGATAACAAGGCTTTCTGGTACTTCATTCATTTCAAGAATGTCGTCACTGGTCATGACAAGTGATGATTCCATACCAGGGACGTTAATCTTGCTGACTTTTGAACCACCAGCAAGGATAATTTTCTTAGTTTCAAGCAATTCAGAACCATTTACCAAGACATTCTTATCTTTAGTGATGGTACCGATACCCTTATGAACAGTAACTCCGTAGCTACGAAGAAGACCTGCAACACCGCCAACAAGAGTATTAACAACTTTAGATTTAGTTTCTAAAAGTTTTTCCATATCAACAGTGAAGTTAGGATTTTCAATTACGATACCACGATTTGCTGCATGACCGATATTCTCGATAATTTCAGCGTTATGGAGGTAAGTCTTAGTTGGAATACATCCGCGGTTCAAGCAAGTACCACCAAGTTCAGATTTCTCAACAAGAGCAACCTTACCACCTAATTGTGCAGCTTTAATAGCAGAAACATAACCAGCAGGTCCACCACCGATAACAACGATATCGTAAGCGTCATCGCTCTTACCATCATCGTTTGAAGCACTTGCTGTAGGTGCTGGGCTAGCTTCTGGCGCTACTACTCCAGCTGTTGGTATGTTTTCGCCTTCTTCACCGAGGTAACCGATAACTTCCGTTACAGGGACTGTTTCACCGTCCCCTTTAAGGATAGCGATCAAGTAACCGTCTTCTTCTGCTTCCAATTCCATGCTGACTTTGTCAGTCATGATTTCCAAAAGGATTTCTCCTTCTTTTACAAATTCTCCGACTTTTTTATTCCATTGGACAATTTGTCCTTCTGTCATATCCACGCCGGCTTTTGGCATAATTACTTCTAAGGCCATGTCTTCCTTCCTTTATCTATATCTTTAAAATGAATACTCTTGTTCTTAAATCAACATTGAGATTGGATTTTCAATCAATTCTTTCAAGTCTTTCATAAACTTAGCACCTGCCATACCATCTACAACACGGTGGTCAATTGTTAAGCCAAGACTCATGATTGGACGAATGACAATCTCACCATTGACGACAACTGGCTTCTCAATAGTCGAACTGACACCAAGAATAGCTGAGTTTGGTTGGTTGATGATAGGACCAAAGGACTGAACACCAAACATTCCCAGGTTACTGATTGTGAATGTTGAATTTTGCAGTTCACTTGGAGCCAATTTACCATCCAAGGTACGGCCAATAACATCCTTGAAGGCTACGACCAGCTCTGAAAGGCTCATCTTTTCAGCATTGTAAACAACAGGTGTCATCAAACCATTATCCATCCCAACTGCCATCGCAAGGTTGACGTAGTTATGAGTGATAATAGTCTTGCCGTCTTCTGTCAATGAAGCGTTGATGTAAGGGTGTTTCATAAGGGTCTTCACAACAGCAAGTGAAAGAAGGTCTGTTACAGTAGTCTTCTTCCCAGTTGCTTCCATGATTGGCTCAAGAACCTTCTTACGAAGAGCCAGCATTTCAGTCATATCAACTTCATAATTGAGTGTGAAAGTTGGCGCAGTTAGGTATGATTCAACCATACGTTGGGCAATAACCTTACGCATTGGTGTCATTGGAATACGTTCAATTTCACCGTATGGTGTTACGTTATCTGGAACTTCTTCCACTTTTTCAATCTGAGCAGGAGACTTGATAGTGTCGTTTTCGATATTTTCAGGAAGCAAGGCCAAAACATCCTTCTTCATGATTTTACCACGATGACCCGTTCCTTGAATTTCCTGCCAAGCAATGTTATGTTCGAGGGCAATTCGTTTTGCAAGTGGCGAAATGCGAACCACGTTTGTGTCTTTATAAGTTTCCACGTCTTCTTTGTGGACACGACCGTTTGCACCTGAGCCAGAAACATCGTAGAGGTTGATCCCTAAATCATCCGCTAACTTTCTAGCTGCAGGAGTCGCTCTTAGCTTGTCATCAGCCATGACCTCTCCAATTCTATTTATGATACTAAGGGCGTTTAAAAGCGATAGAAAAATAGGAAATCGACGATGGCTTCGATGAAGCCAAGGAGATTTATCTTTTTTCCGAGCTTTTAGCCCGTGTTCGAATATAAGATATTAAGGACGCAGAGGGCAATGAAAAAATAGGAGATTGACGATGTGTTCGATGAACACAAGGAAATCTATCTTTTTTTTCGCAGACCTCCGTCCGAATTCAATTAAATGATACTAAGGGCGTCAAAAGTCAAAGTGAAAATAGGAAACTTGACGAAGAAACTTTAGTTTCTAGGAAAGTTTATCTTTTTCACACAGACTTTAGCCCGTGTTCAACTCTACAAGTAACTTGGACACGAAACGCATCTCAAGTTACTACGGTTGCCGCTATCAGGCGGACAACCTAGTAGACTTACTAATTCATTCGTCGAATATTATCGATTCGACTCACTCATGTCGCAACTCTTCAAATCACTTGAATACAACACGTATCTCAAGTTACTAAAGTTAAAAAATCAAATATTTTACATAATTTAATTTATGTGATTTTATTCTTTGTTATATGTCTTACGGATTGCTTCTTTAATGCTTTCAATGGTTGGAATCATTGCATTCTCTAGGTTTTGTGCATAAGGCATTGGCACATCTTCTCCTGCGCAACGGCGGATTGGTGCATCTAGATAATCAAATGCTTCTGATTCTGAAATAATAGCTGAAATCTCTCCGATATAGCCGCTTGTTTTGTGGGCATCGTTGACCAGAACAACCTTACCAGTCTTCTTAACTGAGTTAATGATGATATCCTTATCAAGCGGAACAAGGGTACGTGGGTCAACAATTTCAACTGAAATGCCTTCTTCTGCTAATTCTTCAGCAGCTTGAACCACACGGCGAAGCATTTTTCCATAAGTAACAACTGTTACATCCGTACCTTCACGTTTGATTTCCCCAACTCCAAGTGGAATCGTGTAGTCTGGATCAACTGGCACTTCCCCTTTTTGGTTAAATTCTGACTTGTACTCAAGAATGATAACAGGGTTATTATCACGGATAGAAGACTTAAGCAATCCTTTCATATCCGCAGGTGTACCTGGTGCCACAACCTTAAGTCCTGGAATGTGAGTAAACCAAGACTCTAGTGATTGCGAGTGCTGGGCTGCAGAACCAACTCCGTTACCTGCTGCACAACGGACAGTCATTGGAACCTGACCTTTACCACCAAACATATAACGTGTTTTGGCAGCTTGGTTGACGATATTGTCCATGGCAATAACCGAGAAATCCATGAAGGTCATATCGACGATTGGACGAAGCCCTGTCATGGCTGCTCCTGCTGCTGCACCTGAGATAGCAGCCTCAGAAATTGGACAGTCACGAACACGTTCTGGACCAAATTCTTCAAGCATTCCAACAGATGTTCCGAAGTCTCCTCCGAAGACACCGACATCTTCTCCCATCAAGAACACATTTTTATCGCGACGCATTTCCTCAGACATAGCAAGGATAATGGTGTCACGGAACGACATTGTTTTTGTTTCCATTTTATCTCTTTCTCCTTAGTCTGCGTAAATATCTTCAAATGCTGATTCAAGCGGTGGGAATGGACTTTCTTCCGCAAATTTAACAGAAGCTTCTACTGCTTCCTTTACTTGCGCTTGGATTTCTTCCAATTCTTCAGCATTTGCAATGTTATTTTCAACAAGGCACTTGCGAAGATTTTCGATTGGATCTTTTTGTTTCCACAATTCCACTTCTTCACGTGTACGATATTTACCAGGGTCAGATGATGAGTGACCGAGCCAGCGATAAGTTACACTTTCAATCAAGACTGGACCATTGCCACCACGAACATGGTCTACAGCTTTCTTAAATCCTTCATAGACATCGATGACGTTGTTGCCATCTTCGATAAACATTCCAGGAATTCCGTAAGCAGCACTACGTTGATGAATGTGCTCTACATTAGTCATTTTCTTGATATCCGCAGAGATTCCATAACCATTGTTGATGCAGTAGAAAATGACTGGGAGTTTCCAGATAGAAGCCATGTTGACTGCTTCGTGGAAGACACCTTCGTTGGTCGCACCATCACCAAAGAAGCAGACGACAATTTTTCCAGTATGTTGCATCTGTTGACTAAGGGCTGCACCAACAGCGATTCCCATACCACCACCTACGATACCATTGGCACCAAGGTTACCAGCATCAAGGTCGGCGATATGCATAGAACCACCTTTCCCTTTACAGGTTCCAGTGTATTTCCCAAGGATTTCTGCCATCATTCCATTGAGATCAATTCCTTTGGCAATAGCTTGTCCGTGACCACGGTGGTTTGATGTGATCAGATCATCTGAATTGAGAGCTAACATAGCCCCCACGTTAGCTGCCTCTTCACCAACAGAAAAGTGCGTCATTCCTGGCACTTTTCCTTTCTTTACTAATTGCGCAATTTTTAAGTCCATACGACGGATTTCTTCCATCTTACGAAACATCTCTAGCAAAAGATTTTTATCTAAAGTTGACATCTTCTTGCCTTTCTAACTTTCTTCTTACCTTACTATTTTACCGTTTTTGGAAAATACTGTCAAAGTTTTTCTTGAGGAAATTTCACAAAATAAAAAAGAAACCCCAATGAGAACAAGGGATTTTCTTATCAAGAATATTTTTTCACAAACTTTTTATTGTTTAGATTTTGCTAAAGATTCAAATCTCTTTATAATCACAGTTAAACGCCAACGGTAGAGGGCCCCACTCACAATCAGACTAATAATCAAGCCAATCCAGTATGAATAAGCACCAAAATCTGTTAGAGTATCAAATACCATAGCGACTGGGATTGCTACACCCCAATAACCAACCAAACCAAGGTAAAAAGGAATAACTGTATCCTTATACCCCCGTAAAATTCCCTGAAGCGGTGCCGCAAAGGTATCTGCTAATTGGAAGAAAAGACTATAAGTCAAAAAACGTGCTGTCAAATCAATAAATTCTGGGTCGTTACCATAAAGACTGGCCACATTTCCTCTAAAAATGTAAAGAAAGGATAGGGTGAAGCCTGCAAAAATAAGTGCTGTCCATCTTCCTAGACCAATATAGGTTTTCGCATCATCAAATCGCTTGGCTCCCACTTCATAGGAAACAACAATAGCCATAGCCGATGAGATACTCATAGGAAAGGCGTACATAAGACTTGAAAAGTTCATAGCTGACTGGTGACTAGCAATAATCAAGGACGAGAACTTAGACATAATCAAGCCAACCACGGAAAAGATAGCCACTTCCGCAAAGACAGTTCCACCAATAGGCAGACCTAAGCGAACTCCTTCCTTGATTTTATCCATATTAAGCGGAATGCGTTTCTCAAGGTGTAAGGCTTTTAGCTTCCCCTGTTTAAATAAAACCAGAACAGAAATTCCCAACAAGACCCAGTAGGCCAAAGAAGTCCCTAAACCAGCACCAGCACCTCCCAGTTCTGGAACACTAAAGGCCCCGTAAATCAAGAGGTAGTTAAATCCACTATTCAAGGGAAGTAACAAAAGCATAAGGTACATGGACAGTTTGGTCAAGCCCAGCGAATCTAGCAAGGAACGAATGACACTAAAAAGTAATAGGGGGATAATTCCGATAGATAAAAACCAGAGATAGCGAACCGCTACTGCCGACACTGGTGCTTCTAGTCCAATATGATTCAAGATTGGTGGTGCCAAGAAAAGTACCATCCCCAGCAAGAGCACAGATAGACCCAAGGCCAGATAGATGAACTGGTAAAAATCAGACGCAACCTCTTCCTTTTTGCCTCGCCCAAGATGGTGACCAATGATGGGCACCAAGGCTGACACAATCCCTGTTAGAAAGGTAAAGAAGGGATTCCAGATACTAGTTGCCATAGATACACCAGCCAAGTCCATGGTATTGTATTTGCCAGTCATAGTCGTATCAACAAATGAGGCAGAATAATTTGCAAATTGATAAATCAAGATAGGGAAAAATATCTTTAAAAATAAGATAAACTTGTCTTTAAAATGATGGGTTTGGTACATATAGGCTCTCTATTCTTTTTGTTTACAGAGCAGACTCCCACCTAGTTTTGATAGACGATTTGTCCCTTACAGATGGTATATTTAACCTGCCCTTTTAAGGTTTCACCGATGAATGGTGAATTAGCTGCCTTCGAAGCAAAATGGGAGTCCACAAGGCGGTCAGCCTTAGCATCGAAAATAGTGATATCTGCTGGGCCATTCTCAGCCAAGTAACCCGCTGCAAAGTTGTAAAGCTTGGATGGGTTGTATGTCATTTTTTCAAGTAATTCCATCAAGCTCAACTCACCAGCTTCCACCAAATAGGTCAAGCCAAGAGATAGGGATGTTTCCAAACCAGTCATACCAGATGGCGCTTTGGTAATATCCTCAACATTTTTTTCATCTGCATGATGAGGCGCGTGGTCAGTCGCGATAGCTGTGATGACGCCTGATTTAAGACCTTCGATAACAGCACGACGGTCTGATTCCAAACGAAGCGGCGGATTCATCTTAGCATTGCTTCCTTGTGTCAAAAGAAGCGCTTCTGTCTTAGAGAAATGCTGTGGCGCTACTTCTGCTGTGACTTGCGCTCCCAATCCTTGAGCAAACTCCACTACTTTAACACTTTCTTCCTTAGACAAATGCTGAATATGGACATGAGCCTTAGTTGCATAGGCAATCATGACATCACGCGCCATCATAGCGTACTCAGCCACCCCAGTCGCACCGCAGATATGGAAATGTTCTTTAGCGATATTTTCATTAAAGCCAAGAATCCCATTCAAACCTGGATCTTCCTCATGAAGACTAATAAAGGTATTAAGATTTTTAGCTTTCTCCATGGCTTCCTTGACAACTTTACTACTTTCAAGTGGAATACCGTCATCAGAGAAACCAACCGCACCAGCTTCTAAGAGTGCTTTAAAGTCAGTCAAATCTTGCCCATTAAAATTCTTAGTAATGGTCGCAACCGTCTTAACATTAATCTTTTCCTTGGCAGCTGACTGGAGAACTTCTTGCAGGGTTTCTACATCTGAAATGGTTGGACTAGTATTAGCCATCATGACAACCGTTGTAAAACCACCTGCGGCGGCCGCTAGGGCACCAGTATGAATATCTTCCTTGTGGGTCTGACCAGGTTCACGGAAATGAACATGAATATCGACCAAGCCAGGAGCAACTACAAGACCTGTAGCATCAATCATCTCTGCTCCTTCTTCTTTAATCTCAGGTGCAATTTTGATAATTTTCCCATCTTGGGCTAAGACATCACACACTTGATCCAAACCAGACTTGGGATCCATTACACGACCATTTTTGATTAGTAGCATCTGCTTTCTCCTTTATTCATAGAAATCGACTTGGGTATCCAACAATTTATCCCCATCATAAACAAACTTAGCTGAAAAGAAGGGTTTATCCTCTAAAAGCCACTCAACAAAGGTATGGTCACCTTCCCAAGTCGGCTTGCTCAAAACCTCGTCATAGGGAACCCATTCTAGCGTCCCTTCATTGCAATCAATCAAGTCCCCCTCGAACTCCGTCACCTTAAAAACATAGGTGTACCAGTCTAAATCTGGCGTAAATTCAGGAAAAGTGATAACACCTTTTAGAACTGGCTTGGCTTTGAGCCCTGTTTCTTCAAGGATTTCACGCGCTGCGCATTCCTGAGGGGTCTCACCTCTCTCTAGCTTACCACCCACACCAATCCATTTCCCTTCATGAACATCATTAGGTTTCTTATTACGGTGGAGCATGAGCAGTTCCTTCCCGTTATCAATGTAGCAAATTGTCGCTAACTGAGGCATATTTTCTCCTTATCTAAGCCAATCGATTGGCTCTTGTCCTGTCTCTTTTAAGAATGCATTGGCCTTGGAAAAAGGCTTGGAACCCCAAAATCCTCTATAAACCGACAAAGGACTGGGATGGGCTGATTCGATAACCAAGTGACGAGGATTGGTAACCAAGGCCTTCTTCTTGCGTGCATAAGCTCCCCAGAGTACAAAAACGACTGGTCTATCTAGATGATTGACCACCTGAATCACAGCATCCGTAAAAGGCTCCCATATCTGCCCAGCATGACCATTGGCCTGTCCAGCAGGAACCGTCAAACAAGCATTAAGAAGTAAGACTCCTTGCTCAGCCCAAGCTGTCAAATCATGAGATTTCTTAACGCCAAGATCATCTGACAATTCTTTCAAGATATTTTGTAAGGATGGCGGAGCTGGGATAGAGTCAGGTACAGAAAAACTCAAGCCCTGCGCTTGACCTGGCCCGTGATAGGGGTCTTGCCCTAGAATCACCACCTTAACTTCTTCAAGCGGTGTTGTCAAGAGAGCCTGAAAAACCTTTCCCTTGGGTGGATAAATAGTCCCCTGAGCATAGACCTGCTCCATAAACTGATTGATTTTCCCAAAATAACCCTCAGGTAATTGCGCCTTAATCAAAGCATGCCAAGACGAGTGTTCCATAGCCGACTCCTTCGTTTTTACTGCCTCTATTATAGCAAAAAGTGGCTTTCTAAACCACTTTTTACAGTTTATCTAAACAATCCAGCAAGTCTTGGTAAGAATGGACTTCGTAAGTCGGCTGGGCTTGTGTGTGATTTTCGAGGTGATGAGGATTGTACCAAATCGTGTCAATCCCCGCATTATTGCCACCTTGAATGTCGGCGGTTAGGGAATCTCCAATCATCAGAGTCTTTTCTTCACTAAAGCCTGTAATCTGTTGACCGATTTTTTCATAAAAGAGAGCATCTGGCTTTTGTGTTTGCAGCTGTTCAGAGATAAAGACTTGATTGAAATAAGGTGCTAGACCAGATTGAGCCAAACGCCCTGTCTGAATGGCAGTAATGCCATTTGTCGCAGCATATAGCTCATAATCACGCTCGATGAGGCTGTCCAAAAGTTCATGAGCACCCGAAATCGTTTGCCCCTGCTGAGCGAGGTAAAATTGATAACGCTGGGCTAGAAAACTACCGTCTTTTTCCTGTCCAAAGTGAGCAAATAAACGAGAAAAGCGCGTGTTAACCAGCTCTTGTTTACTGATTTTCTTTTGCTCTAAGTCCTTCCAGAGAGCCTTATTCATAGGAACATAATAGTCTTTATAAGCCTGAATATCTGCAACTCCTTCTTCTTTTAGAAGTTGCGTCAAAGCCACATCCTCAGCAGCATCAAAATCAAGCAAGGTATGGTCAAGGTCGAAGAGTAAAACTTTGTAGGGCAATTTGAGAGTTTTCCTTTCTGAAAAGCATTATAAATATTATAGCATAAAGTAAGAAAGCCATACCAATTTATTCCATCTATTTGACATACAATTATCGCAACTAAAGGCTACAAGTATACTTATAAATCACTCTTCTAGACTTTTGATTGTCAAAATCTTTCAGAATAGAACACTCCTAACTATCGAATGTTCCGTTTTCATAAATATATATGCTATTCTAGGCCTAGAATTCCTATAAACTAAATGTTTTCGCACTCTTCTAAGCCATTGATTGCCTTAAATTTTAATTTTTGAAGGATTCTAAAGCTAGAATAGTCCCATCACAATCAGTTTTGAATGATTCACAATTTAGAAACTCTATGATTCTACTCATTTTAAACAAAAAGGAACTGCATAAAGCAATCCCTTTCTGATTTTGAAATTATTTACTTAAAATTTGATAGTTGAGATAATCAACAGCCCACCTATAAAAAGAGTTATAGTAAAATTCCTTATTTATTGATTTCAAGCTCCGACAACTGTGTTTGAATAACTGACAGTTCTGCACCAGCCTGAAGAAGAGCAGCTGCAGTATAGGCACCTTCTACAATTGGAACCCTATTGATAATGATACTTTTATCACTGAAATCAGCCACCATTTCTAAGTTCATTTTAGCAGAACCCAGATCAAAAAAAGCTAATAAAGTATCTGCTGGATTTTCGGAAACAACCCTATCTACTTGATCAAAACTCGTTCCAATTCCTCCGTCCTCGGTTCCTCCAACATAAGTAATCGGAACATCTTTAGCTACTTCACTAATCAATTCAACAACACCTTCTGCAATGTGTTTGGAATGTGAAACGATAACAAGACCAATACTTCCCATTAAACCACCCCAGTTTCTAAAAGAGCAGTAAAGAGTAATCCTGATGAGAATGATCCAGGATCAATATGTCCAAGAGAACGTTCTCCTACATAAGATGCTCTTCCTTTAGTTGCAAGTAAATCTTTGGTAGCATTCACTACCTTATCAATAACCTCTTGAGTCAACAGGCCAGCAGACAAGGCAGCAATAACAGGAGTCCAAACATCAACCATTGTCTTTTCTCCAACTTCTGCTTTACCACGTTTGACAATCATATCCAAACCGCTTTGTAAGATTTCTTCTAATTTTGAATGAGAATCAGCCTTGGACATTCCCATAAAAGCAGAGCCATACAAGGGACCAGAAGCACCGCCTACCTTACTCAGTAGTTGCATTGAAACAACTTTAAACACATCACTGCTGGTCTCAAATTGCTTTCCTTCTAAATTTTCCATAACTGCAGCCATTCCACGCGCCATATTTCCACCGTGGTCTCCATCTCCTATAGGAGTGTCTAGCTCACTAAGATAATCTTTCTGTTCTTGAATCTTTTCATTAAAAAGCTTCATCCATTCAAGAGCTTGTTCAGCATTCATGTGATATTTCCTCCTTGAGTTTTACCAAGCTGGTGTAGTAACAGGTGCATTTAGAGCATCCAACCATTCATCATCTGCCAATCGAATCAATGTTAATGATAAGCCAGCCATATCGATTGAGGTCATATAGTTTCCAATTTTCTTAAACGCCAACTCAACACCTTTTTCATGGAGTAATTTAGCCACATCATTTGCAAATACATATTGTTCCATAAGAGGAGTGCTTCCTAAACCATTGATGAGAAGGCCATAGCGTTCACCAGCCTTAAGTCGGAAACCTTCAGATAGTTTTTCAACCAATTCTGAGGCCAATTGTGCTGAAGGTTGCATTTTCTCTTTTTTATATCCTGGCTCACCGTGAATACCAACTCCATATTCAAATTCATCATCTTCTAGAACAAAACCTGGTTTCCCAACCTCAGGTACGGTTGCTCCAGACAAGGCTAAGCCAATTGTTTTAATTTCTAAGACAAGTTTGTCGGCCAAGTCCTTCATTTCAGATAATGATTTACCAGAACGAGCCGCATCACCTAAAATTTTATGGACTAAAATAGTACCTGCAACACCTCGACGACCTTGGGTATAGAGACTATTTTCAACAGCGATATCATCATCAACCACAACACTTGCTACATCAATACCTTCCATTTCAGCAAGTTCTTGTGCAATTTCAAAGTTCATGATGTCCCCAGAATAGTTCTTGATGACCATGAAAACTCCAGCACCTTCATCAGCCGCCTTGATGGCTTCTAAAATTTGGTCCGGAGTAGGTGAAGTGAAGACTGCTCCACAAATGGCAGCAGACAACATTCCATCTCCTACAAATCCAGCATGACTTGGTTCATGTCCTGAACCTCCACCTGAAATGAGTCCAACTTTTCCTGTCTTTTCTGCCTTTCTAACGATGACATCAAAACCATCTAAGCGTTGAACCAAGTCATCATGCATGAATGACAATCCCTGCAACATTTCATCAACAACTTGTGTCGGTTCATTTATAATTTTTTTCATGAGAAACTCCTTTCGGTATGTACCTTTGTTTTCGCTTTCATTATATATTTTTTATCGCTGGCTGATAAGGGACAGATTCTATTATTTGTCCCCTTTTAAACCCGTTTAAAAAAATTTTTTGGTAAAATGAAGTAAGTAAAAGAAAGGTTTCCTATGGCATCATCACTTATTACAAAAAAACGGATTGCCAAGGCATTTAGAGACCTATTAGCTACTAGAGAATTTGACAAAATCTCTATTGTAGATATCATGGAATCAGCTGGCATTCGTAGACAGACCTTTTATAATCACTTTCTTGACAAATATGAACTGCTAGACTGGATATTTGAAACTGACTTAACCGAGTATATTACCAATAACTTGGACTTCATTTCAGGTCAAAAACTATTACAAGAATTATTTTTTTATTTCGAACAAGAGCGTGACTTTTATATTCAACTTTTTGATATTCAAGGGCAAAATAACTTCTATGACCACTTTATCAGCTACTGTCGCTTGCTTGTATCAAAAATTTTAAGAGAATACGGTCAGATTGATATCGATTCATCTGCTTATACTTGTTTTTTGTTAGACTATCATTCACATGCTCTAGCAGAAATCGTGAAGGCTTACGTCAATAAAAAAAGTCCAGTTCCACAACCAGACTTTCTAATCATGACAATTATTGGAAAGAGACCACAATGACATTTATTTCAAATCATAAACAGAAAATTATTTCAAGTTACATTTCGGCAACTGTCAGCAGTCATCCTGAATTAGAAAAACACCCTACTTTACCACTAGTCTATCAAAAAAATCGCAATCCTCATCAGGTTCCAATATTGTCGGGTGGAGGTTCCGGTCACGAACCTGCGCATATTGGATATGTGGGAGAAGGAATGCTTACTGCTGCTATCTATGGCCAATTATTTACTCCTCCTACAAGAACTGAAATCTTAGAGTCCATTCGTTTTTTAAACAATGGTCACGGTGTCTTCATCATTATAAAAAATTTCGAAGCAGACATCAAAGAATTTAGCTGGGCCATTAATACTGCTAGACAAGAAGGAATTAAGGTCGGCTATAGTCTAGCACACGACGATATTTCTATTGAACCTCACAATAGATTTCAAATTAGAGGAAGAGGGCTTGCAGGGACTATTTTACTTCATAAAGTTCTAGGATATGCAGCTCAAAATGGTGCCGACATCGAGCAACTAACTGATTTAGGTCATGAACTTGCTCCCGAAATCGCAACAATTGGTTTTGCAACGAAATCTGCTAGTCTTCCCCAAGCCACCTTTCCACTATTTAACTTGGAAGAAGGAAATATTTCTTATGGTATTGGGATACATGGCGAAGAAGGCTATCGTATCGTCCCATTCCAATCATCGGAAATCCTTGCAAATGAAATTATAAGTAAATTAAGATTGCACTATCATTGGAAAAAGGGTGATCAATTTATATTGCTTGTAAATAATCTAGGCACTACTACCAACCTAGAAATGGGTATATTTATCAATGATCTCCTTCAACTCTTAGAAATTGAAGGAGTCACTATTACCTTTATAAAATCAGGAACATTTATGACCAGTCTGGATATGGCAGGTATATCCGTAACTCTTTGCCCCGTAAAAAATAAACAGTGGTTAGAAGCGCTCAATGCTCCAACGACAGCTTTTGCATGGTAATTTGCTTGTATAACTCAAAAGGGCTCCATCACTTGATAGCCCTTTGCTTTTATCTTATACTCAATGAAAATCAAAAAGCAAACTAGGAAACTAGCCGCAGGCTGTACTTGAGTACGGCAAGGCGACGTTGACGCAGTTTGAATTTGATTTTCGAAGAGTATTACGTTTAAAAGAACTCATTCTTTCTATTTCAAACAGGCCATCTATCCCTTACAATTCTTCCGATGAGCTTTGAGTTTTTGCAGAGCCCAATCATAGTGGCTTGACGTGCTACTAACAAAGTAGGAACCTAGACTTGTTCCGCCGGTCCACTTATAGACACCTTTGGTAAAGAGTTCGTCATTGCTAAAAATTTCTATCAACTCTAACACTTCTTTATGTGATTGTTCCAAGAGCCTAGTCGCTTCTTCTAAGGACGTTTTCTGGTGCTTCTTCCAAAAAGCGACATTCATTTCTCCATAAGTTTTCCAATTATAAAGCTCAGGGAGAAAAGGGCTTTCGTGACCTTCTTGATTAGAATATACCCAAGTCAAAAGTAACTGATGCCATTCATAAAGATGGATCAAGACATCCCGTAGATTTTTATCCCTTTTCCAGTGAGATTCTTTTTTCTTTGGGTCTCTTGAAAAATCAAATGGAGTCTGTAGCACATCTTCACTTAGTTGGGAGATGAAACGATTGAGCTTTTCATAGTTTTCCTTAGAGGCCAGCACTAGCTCCTCTTTTGTTTTCGGTCTAGGCACAGAGTTCTCCCCTCATATTGTTAGTTATTATTAGAAATTTTTTATCCTTTAAATCTCTATAACTTATCCTTTAATTTCTCAACAAAGAGATAGGCTGCTGGACAGGTCAAAGTATTCTTAATCGTCAAATGGTTGATTTGATGGATCTTTTTGCGATCTGTATGGGGGAACTCTCGGCAGGCCTTGGGACGAACATCATAGATGGAACAAAGATTATCTCCTCCTAGAAAGGGACAAGGCATGGATTTAAAAACCTTATCACCATCTTCATCGACCTGCAGAAACTCCGCTTCAAAAGCAGGTAATTTCATCTTAAAGTACTTGGCGATTCGTGTAATATCCGCTTCTTTAAAGTCAGGCCCCAATGTCTTGCAACAGTTGGCACAGGCCGTACAATCAATCTCCGCAAAGACTTCCTCGTGAATCTGCTGGGCTATCTTATCTAGATTTTTTGGTGGCTTTTTCTTTAAATTGGCTAAAACTTTTCGATGCTCCTTCTGCTTTTGTAAGGCTAGCTGGTGGTAGTACTCAATATCAATTTCTTTAGACATGGTTTCTCTCTTATTCTAATTACTTTCCCCTATTATACCATGCCTCTGACTCATTGAAAAGTGGACTTCACAAGACTATACTTTTCCAAAATGCGTCAAAAAAACCTTGCAACTAGGTTACAAGGTTAATGACATTAATCGAAATTAACGTATTCTTTTTGAAGTTCAAGAACTTCTTCCATTGTTGAACACTCTGTAAGGGCACGGTTAGCGTACTCTTCCATCTTAGCAGTGTCCAATTTCTTCATCAAACTACGTGTACGAAGTACAGATGTTGCTGACATAGAAAACTCATCCAAGCCCATTCCGACAAGAAGTGGAACAGCTTTTTGGTCACCAGCCATCTCACCACACATACCAGCCCATTTACCTTCAGCGTGAGCTGCCTTGATAACGTTGTTAATCAAGCGAAGGATTGATGGGTTATATGGTTGGTAAAGGTATGAAACTTGCTCGTTCATGCGGTCCGCTGCCATTGAGTATTGGATCAAGTCGTTTGTACCAATTGACATGAAGTCCACTTCTTTTGCAAATTGGTCTGCAAGCATCGCTGCTGCAGGGATTTCAATCATGATACCAACTTGGATGTCATCCGCAACTGCAACTCCTTCAGAAAGAAGGTTTGCTTTTTCTTCTTCATAAACTGCTTTAGCTGCACGGAATTCTTTCAAAAGGGCAACCATTGGGAACATGATACGCAATTGACCATGAACAGATGCTCGAAGAAGAGCACGGATTTGTGTACGGAACATGGCATCTCCAGTTTCAGAAATAGAGATACGAAGGGCACGGAATCCAAGGAATGGGTTCATTTCATGTGGCATATCGAAGTAAGGAAGTTCCTTATCTCCACCAATATCCATTGTACGAACAACCACTGGTTTACCATTCATTCCCTCAAGAACAGCCTTGTATGCTTCATACTGTTCGTCTTCTGTTGGGAAATCTTGAGAATCCATGTACAAGAACTCTGTACGGTAAAGTCCAACAGCTTCTGCACCGTTGTTGTTAACACCTTCCACGTCTTTTGGAGTACCGATGTTAGCAGCCAACTCGAAGTGTTTACCGTCAGCAGTCACTGTTTGAGCATCTTTCAAAAGTGCCCATTCAGCTTTTTGTTTAGCATAAGCTTCACCAGCTGCTTTAAATTCTGCCGCTTGTTCATCTGTTGGGTTGATAATGACTTCACCAGTAATTCCGTTAACGGCAAGGATATCACCGTCTTTCACTACTTCAGTGATGTTATTTGTTCCCAATACAGCTGCAATTTCAAGTGTACGTGCCATGATAGCTGAGTGGCTTGTACGTCCACCAATATTTGTTACAAAAGCTTTTACAAAGTTTTTGTCCAATTGAGCTGTATCAGATGGTGTCAAGTCATGCGCAATTACGATTACTTCTTCATTGATAGAAGCTGGATTTGGCAATTTCTTACCAAGAAGGTTTGCCAATACACGTTTTGTCACGTCGCGGATATCCGCTGCACGTTCTTGCATGTATGGGTTGTCTTCCATGCCTTCAAAGATAGTGATGAACATGTCAGTCACCTCTTTAAGACCTGCTTCTGCGTTGACTTTCTTAGCACGGATTGTTTCTTTGATCTGACCAATCAATTCTGGGTCAGAAAGAACCATCAAATGAGCGTCAAAAACTTGAGCCGCTTCTTCACCAAGCGTACCTACAGCTTTCTCACGGATAAGAGAAAGCTCGTTTTGAGAAGCTTCAAGAGCTACATCCAAACGAGCCTCTTCTGCGTTTGTATCTTCGACTGAAATAGTCTCGAATGACAAATCCGGTTGAACGAGTAGATATGCTTTTGCAACTGCAACACCGTCAGATGCCGCGATTCCTTTAAGCATTTCTGTCATTTTCCTTATGCCAATCCTTCTTTTTCCATTGTTTCTGAGATTGCAGCGATAGCGTCATCTGCATCTGCACCTTCAGCTGAGATAGTTACGTCAGCACCTTGGCCAACACCAAGACTCATAACACCCATGATTGATTTAAGGTTAACTGATTTACCTTTGTACTCAAGAGTGATATCTGAAGCAAATTTGCTAGCAGTTTGTACCAACAATGTTGCTGGACGTGCGTGAATACCTGTTTCTGCCACTACGTGGAAATCTTTAGAAGCCATAGTTTGACTCTCCTTTTGTTCTTTCTTTTTTGAGTTATATGTGATAACCCTTACAATTTGGTATTATATCATCTTCTAGGATTTTTTTCAAGCATTTTATGGGATTTATTCAATTTCCTTTCAGATAACTTGCTGAAAATCTTCTATCCTAGATGACAAAACACAGGATATAGTTTTCCAAAAAACAACTTATAGGATAATTATCACTATTTTGCAAAGCAAACACTACATATTGTGTTTTGTTTAGCTGTGTATAAAAACAGACCACTATATTTAGTTTTAAATCGTTGACAAAATTTCAATTTCTGATATACTAAGAAAGTAATCTATTTTGAAAGAGGAGTTACACAATGGTAACCGTTTATTCTAAAAACAACTGTGTCCAATGTAAGATGACCAAACGTTTCTTGGACAGTAATAATGTCGCTTATCGCGAAATCAATCTTGATGAGCAACCTGAGTACATCGATCAAGTTAAAGAGCTCGGTTTCAGCGCAGCTCCTGTTATCCAAACACCAACTGAAGTCTTTTCAGGTTTCCAACCAGGAAAATTGAAACAATTAGCATAATCTTAGTACATCATCCAGAAGAAACTGCTTCTAGGGCTAACTTAGAAGCCTTTCTTTTGTAATTAGATAAGGGAAATTTTATGGGATTAAAACATCTTGAGGACGTGACCTACTTCCGTCTCAATAACGAAATCAACCGTCCTGTTAATGGACAAATCATGCTTCATAAAGATAAGGAAGCCTTAGATGCCTTCTTTAAAGAAAATGTAGTTCCAAATACTATGGTTTTTGATTCAATCAAAGATAAAATCAACTACCTCATTGAACACAACTACATCGAAACAGCCTTTATCAAGAAATACCGTCCAGAATTTTTGGAAGAATTGTCTCAATTTATCAAAGACCAAAACTTCCAATTCAAGTCTTTCATGGCAGCCTATAAATTTTACAATCAGTATGCTTTGAAAACTAACGACGGTGAATATTATCTTGAAAGCATGGAAGACCGTGTCTTCTTTAACGCCCTTTATTTTGCTGATGGGAATGAAGCTATTGCCATCGATATTGCCAATGAAATCATCCACCAACGCTACCAACCTGCTACTCCTTCCTTCTTGAATGCTGGACGTGCTCGTCGTGGGGAGTTGGTATCCTGTTTCTTGATTCAGGTCACAGATGATATGAACTCTATTGGACGTTCTATCAACTCAGCTCTTCAACTTTCACGTATCGGTGGTGGTGTGGGAATTTCCCTCAGCAACCTTCGTGAAGCTGGTGCACCTATCAAAGGCTATGAAGGAGCTGCTTCTGGGGTCGTTCCAGTTATGAAACTTTTCGAAGATAGCTTCTCTTACTCAAACCAATTGGGTCAACGTCAAGGTGCTGGTGTTGTTTACCTCAATGTCTTTCACCCAGATATTATCGCCTTCCTTTCAACTAAGAAAGAAAACGCCGATGAAAAAGTTCGTGTTAAGACCCTTTCACTTGGTGTTGTGGTGCCCGATAAATTCTACGAATTAGCACGTAAAAATGAAGAAATGTACCTCTTCAGTCCTTACTCTGTAGAACTTGAATACGGTGTACCATTTAACTACATCGATATCACTGAAAAATACGATGAACTAGTCGCAAATCCAAACATCCGAAAGACAAAAATCAAGGCGCGTGATTTGGAAACTGAAATCTCTAAATTGCAACAAGAGTCTGGTTACCCTTATGTCGTCAACATTGATACGGCTAACCGTGCAAACCCTGTTGATGGTAAGATTATCATGAGTAACTTGTGTTCTGAGATTCTTCAAGTCCAAGAACCAAGCTTGATCAACGATGCTCAAGAATTCCTGCAAATGGGAACGGACGTTTCATGTAACCTTGGTTCAACCAACGTGGTTAACATGATGACCTCACCTGACTTTGGTCGTTCTATCCGTGCTATGGTTCGTGCCCTTACTTTCGTTACAGATAGTTCACACATCGTAGCTGTTCCTACTATCGACCACGGAAATAGCCAAGCTCATACCTTTGGTCTTGGTGCAATGGGACTTCACAGCTACCTTGCCCAACAATTGATTGAATATGGATCGCCTGAGTCTGTTGAATTTACAAGCATCTACTTCATGCTTATGAACTACTGGACCTTGGTAGAATCAAACAATATCGCGCGTGAACGTGGTATTACCTTCCATAACTTTGAAAAATCAGACTATGCTAACGGAAGCTACTTCGACAAGTATGTAACTGGCGAATTTGTTCCAAAATCAGACCGTGTTAAAGAACTTTTCAAAGATGTCTTTATCCCAAGTGCCACTGACTGGGCTAAACTTCGTGACAAAGTTCAAGCAGATGGTCTTTACCACCAAAATCGCCTTGCTGTAGCACCAAATGGTTCTATCAGTTACATCAATGACGTTTCTGCTTCTATCCACCCGATTACGCAACGTATCGAAGAACGTCAAGAAAAGAAAATCGGTAAAATCTACTATCCTGCTGCTGGCTTGTCAACAGAAACCATTCCTTACTACACTTCTGCTTACGACATGGATATGCGTAAGGTGATTGATGTTTACGCTGCTGCAACTGAGCACGTGGACCAAGGACTATCACTCACTCTCTTCATGCGTAGTGACATTCCAAAAGGACTTTACGAATGGAAGAAGGAAAATAAACAAACGACACGTGACTTGTCTATCCTTCGTAACTATGCCTTTAACAAGGGAATCAAGTCTATCTACTACGTCCGTACCTTTACAGATGATGGTGGAGAAGTCGGTGCCAACCAATGTGAGAGCTGTGTGATTTAATGGAAATAAAGAAGAAAATAATTCACTCTTTTTCATTACTGGCATTAGCAATTCTTGGATATTCATTTGGTTTTTTGTCAATATTAAGTCTGAATTTTGATTCCAAATCAACTGTGTTCATAGCTTTCGCGTCATTCGTTCTCCTTCTAATTAATACTGATATATATAAACTGATTTTAAACTATAAAAATGTTGAAATTTTTGATGAACTTAATATGAATAAGTACATCAATACTTTAAAAGGGGGCTATTTATACTCTACTTTTTATGGTTCGATTATCAAGTCTGTAAACGAAATAAATCTTTTTATACAAATCTAAGTTGCGATAATATTAAAACACATCCAATATTATTTATCCTAACTGTTTTACTGCCATTCATAGCGCCATTTATATTAATATTTATTATCAAAAGAATAAATTATTTAATAATGTCAAAAGAACATAAAATCCGAATGTTTATTATGACATTACTAATAGGAAGTCGTATTGAATTACGTAATATTGTTGTAAAAGAATATTATCATTCTATACTAAAAAATGCTGAACTGGAATTAAAGAAAAAGCTAAACATAGATTCAATCCATCTAGCTCCTGTTTCCAATCAGGATATTAGTATTTATTCAATTAACAAAGATTCATATATCTTGACTGTTCAAACAAAATATATAGATACTGCAGAGGAAGAGTCGCTAACTATTGAATCCCTTTTATTAAAAATTCAAATAGATTTTAAAAATAATATGATAAATCATGTTAAATTTTTTAACTAATAAATGACCACCATTCTTTACTATCAATTTAAGAAAGAGATTTCAAATGGAAACTTACTACAAAGCCATTAACTGGAATGCCATCGAAGATGTCATCGACAAATCAACTTGGGAAAAACTGACGGAGCAATTCTGGCTTGATACACGTATTCCCTTATCAAATGACTTGGATGACTGGAGAAAACTATCAAATGTAGAAAAAGACTTGGTTGGAAAAGTCTTTGGTGGTTTAACTCTTCTCGACACTATGCAATCTGAAACTGGGGTTCAAGCCCTTCGCGCAGACATCCGTACACCACATGAGGAAGCTGTTTTCAATAACATCCAATTTATGGAATCTGTCCACGCTAAATCTTACTCATCAATCTTTTCTACCTTGAATACTAAGGCTGAGATTGAAGAAATTTTCGAATGGACCAATACCAATCCTTACCTACAAAAGAAGGCTGAGATTGTCAACGAAATCTACCTAAACGGTAGCCCACTTGAAAAGAAAGTTGCCAGCGTCTTCCTCGAAACCTTCCTCTTCTACTCTGGTTTCTTCACTCCCCTCTACTATCTCGGTAACAACAAACTAGCCAACGTTGCGGAAATCATTAAATTGATCATTCGTGATGAGTCTGTTCACGGAACTTACATTGGTTACAAATTCCAACTTGGTTTCAATGAATTACCTGAAGATGAGCAAGAAAAACTCAAAGAATGGATGTACGATCTGCTCTATACTCTTTACGAGAATGAAGAAGGTTATACAGAGAGCCTCTATGACGGTGTTGGTTGGACGGAAGAAGTCAAAACCTTCCTTCGCTACAATGCTAACAAGGCACTCATGAACCTGGGACAAGATCCACTTTTCCCAGACTCAGCAGATGATGTCAATCCAATCGTCATGAACGGTATTTCAACAGGAACATCTAACCACGACTTCTTCTCTCAAGTCGGAAATGGTTACCTTCTTGGCGAAGTTGAAGCCATGCAAGACGATGACTACAACTACGGTTTGGACTAATTCACTTATCCCAGAACTGATAACAAATATCATGGTTTGTTTAAAACAACCATGATGTTTTTGTTTTTGTTTTCTTTTGTTTTTTAAATTGATTGATTGAATACTTTATGATAAAATAGTAATAGAAATAGAGGTGATAACGATGTTAAAGCAGGAAAAACTAGATAATATTCTAGAAACGGTAAATACAAAGGGAACTATTACTGTAAAAGAAATCATGACTCGCTTGGATGTATCAGATATGACTGCTAGACGCTACTTACAAGAGTTAGCAGACAAGGATTTACTTGTTCGAGTGCACGGTGGTGCTGAAAAAATTCGCACAGGTTCCATTTTAAATAATGAACGTTCCAATATTGAAAAACAAAGCTTACAGATTGCAGAAAAACAAGAAATTAGTCGTTTTGCAGGCCATTTGATTGATGAAGGGGAAACAATTTTTATTGGGCCAGGGACAACCTTGGAATCTTTTGCCCGTGAACTTCCAATTGATAATATTCGTGTTGTAACAAACAGTTTACCAGTCTTTCTCATCTTAAACGAACGAAAACTAACAGATTTGATTTTAATCGGTGGCAACTATCGCTCTATCACTGGAGCCTTTGTGGGAACACTAACCTTGCAAAACTTGGCCAATCTCCAATTTTCTAAAGCCTTCGTTAGCTGTAATGGTATTCAGGACAATGCGATTGCGACCTTTAGTGAAGAGGAAGGTGAATCCCAACGCATCGCCCTCAATAATTCCAATAAAAAATACTTACTAGCTGACAATAGTAAGTTCAATAAATTTGATTTTTATACCTTCTACAATATCTCTGATATTGATACCATCGTTTCAGACTCTAAACTGAGCAAAGAAACGTTTGAACAACTTTCGAAACAAACAAAAATTATTCTTTCTAAACCATAAAACTGAGGATTGATAAAAAATAAAATGCGTCATATCAAGAAAATAAGAATCTTGATATGACGCATTTTTTGATGAAGACTTTTACAAAGAGTTTCCTAGATTATTTATGATTGTTGAAACGGCATAAAATCTGAATCAAAGGAGATATTATCCCATTCTTCAGGATTGATAAAATTTAAAAAGATATTTTTAAATTCTTCCAGCTCATAATCTGAATGACAAATCCATTCTTTACCGGTCGAGACATACCATTTCCCAAGATTTTTCAGCTCATCATTAGTCAAACAAGGTATTTGAGAACATTTATCAAAATTGATAATATAAACTTTTTCATAAATTGATTGGATAAAATCTTTGAACATCTTTTTGCCTCACTAGAATTCTATATCTAATTACTAATTCTACTAGTCTATAATCTGACTTTCCGCTACTTTCTTGTACCAGTGAGCTGATTTCTTAGGATAACGTTCTTGAGTTTCAAAGTCTACATAGAAGAGACCATAACGTTTCTCATATCCATTTGACCATGAGAAGACGTCCATTAATGACCAAATGAAGTAACCTTTTACATTAACGCCATCTGCAATCGCATCAGACAAGACTTCCAAGTGTTGTTTCACATAATCAATACGACCATCATCGTAAACAGTGTTATCGACAAACTCATCTTTATAACCAAGTCCATTTTCAGTGATGTAAATCTTCTTGTAGTTAGGATAATCTTTCTTCACTCGCATGATTTGATCATACAAACCTTGAGGATATATAATCCAATCCCAGTCTGTACGTGGTACATAGTCAGGAGCTACACGACGACCAACACCTTTGATTTGGTATTTAGAGCTTCCTTTCTCACCCTTACCATTATGGATAATTTCAGTTTCTCCATCAAAGGCTTCCATCCAGTCACTCATATAGTAATTGATTCCAAGGAAGTCGTTCAAATCTTTTGCTGCTTCTAATGCTGTGAAATCTTCTTCACGAAGATCTAAGCTACCACCATTGACTGATAAGATATAGTTGACACCTTCCATTGTTTCATCTGAATAGCGACCTAGATAAGTTGCATCTAAGATAAATTTATTGTGAATAATATCTTCCAACTCAGCAGCGCGAACATCTGCTGGATTTTCAGGATCTAGAGGATATTTAGTAGGCAGTGCGTGAACAACACCAATTTCACCTTTATAACCTTTATCTTTATATAGCTTGACTGCACGCGCATGAGAAACCATCATATTGTGGTGCGATTGGAAGACTTTGGCAAGGTCGTACTGAATTCCTGGAGGGAATTTACCAACCAAGTATTGACCATCACCGATTGGTCCAATTTCATTAAAGGTTGTCCAATAGTTAACTTCTGGGAATTCTTCAAAACAGAAAGCCGCGTATTCTACAAAGTGTTCAATATTTTCACGGTTTAAGAAGTCTCCATTTGAGTGGAGAGCTTCTGGCGTGTCAAAGTGATGAAGAGTTACAAAGGGCTCAACATGACGTTTGTGACACTCTGCAAATAGATTATGATAAAACTCAACACCTTTAGCATTTACTTGACCATAACCAGTCGGGAAAATACGTGACCAGGCAATAGAAATTCGAATACCATTGACACCATACTCTTCTGCTAGCTTGAGGTCAACTGGATATCGATTGTAAAAGTCACTGGCTGGTTCTGCAGTGTACCAGTAGTTATCTTCAAGATATTTATCCCACGCTACTGGTCCTTTACCATCAGTATGTGTAGCACCTTCTGCTTGATAGGCAGCTGTTGCGCCACCAAAAATAAAGTCTTTTGGTAATGTTTTTGTCATTTTTTTCACCTATTTCTTGATTTAAATAAAGTAAAAGTGAGAGGAGAGGAGTCAGTGAGCCATCCTTCTCCATCTCACTTCTTGTAGCAAGTCACTGAATTGTGACATGAGGAGGTAAAAACGATATCTTTTTACCGACGAATTAATAAGGCGATTAGGAAATTCGCCATAGC
>ERZ1036424.108-NODE-108-length-61065-cov-4.075693_pt1 | contig 61065 bp, 49 predicted proteins | sample MGYA00514221_ERZ1036424 | MGnify/ENA primary metagenome ERZ1036424 (study PRJEB33795, sample SAMN09464939) | human gut metagenome | host: Homo sapiens | place: USA: Stanford, California | collected 2016-11 | study: EMG produced TPA metagenomics assembly of the... | reverse complement strand
TCGAAGGTACCACGAAGTGGCGATTTTGGCGGCCAGAGCCCGGGGGTACAGGGGGTGGCGGCGACTGGCCGCCCCCTGTGCGCTCCCTGTGCCATGAGAGACATAACGCAGAAGAAATATCGGGAGCGCAATGTGCTCGGAATTAACACAAAGCACATGTTTTCCCCGACCAAAACCGTTGCAAACCGATAACAGTATCTACCAGTAGCCCCGGTAAGCGCAGCGCCACCGGGGAATTCTCGCTGGATTAACGGGCTTTGCGGCGCTTATCCAGATCTTTAATCAGCTTATTCACCTGCGCATCGGCAAACATCTGCTCGAGCGTCACGGTAAGCTTACGCCGCCAGTTGGGATACTCCGTACTGGTGCCCGGGATGTTGACCGGTGAAGCCATCTCCAGCCAATCTTCCGGCTGCAGCCCAAGCAGGGCGCTGTTGCTGTCGGCGATGTAGCGCTGCATCCCGCGATTGAGCGTTGAGGTCATCGCCATCAGCGAGGCTTTATGTCCGGCGCGCTTCGGCAAACAGCCGTGCCGATGCAGCGCATCCAGCAACCCCTGCTTTGCTTGTTCGCGATCGGCATATAAGCCGCGCAGCACCACTTCATCCGGATACAGACCCAGCGTCTTCCCGAGCGTCAAATCGCCGCTCTCCCAGTAGCCGCGCAGCGTCGGGAGATCGTGGGTCGTCGCGACCGCCATCGACTGCTGCGGATAAGCCTTCGGCGCGCGGAACGTTTTATCAGGGCCATTTTCGAAATAGAGCACTTTATAAGAGTAAACGCCGCTTTTGCGCAGCTTGCCGACGATTTCAACCGGTACGGTACCGAGATCTTCGCCAATGACCATGCAGCGGTGCCGCTGGCTCTCCAGCGCCAGGATCGCCAGCAGGTCATCCACGGGATACTGCACATAGGCGCCATGGTCGGCGGTTTCGCCATACGGTATCCACCACAAACGCAGCACCGACATCACGTGGTCAATACGCAATGCGCCGCAGTTTTGCATATTCGCCCGTAGCAGTTCGATAAACGGCTCGTAGGCGCGGGCGACCATCACATGCGGATCCATCGGCGGCAGGCCCCAGTTCTGTCCCAGCGGGCCGAGGATATCCGGTGGCGCGCCGACGGAAGCCTTCAGGCAATACAGCTCGCGATCGCACCACGTCTCCGAACCGCCTTCGGCGACGCCGACCGCCAGATCGCGATACAGGCCAATCGGCATCCCGTCCTGCTGGCTGGTGTGCCAGCAGGCGGCGAACTGCGTATATGCCAGCCACTGTAGCCACAGATAGAAGCTCACCTCATCGGCATGCTCCGTACAAAAGGTTTTCACCTGCGGGCTGCTCGTGTTCTGATACGCTTCCGGCCATGCCGGCCAGCCCCAGCGCATCGGATCCTGACGGCTTTGCCAGGCATGCAGCGCATCAAACGCCGCCTGCCAGTAGAGACTTTCGCCCTCGCGCAGCACGAACTGACGGAACTCCGCCATTTGCTCATCTTCACGCGTAGAAAACTCGGCCCACGCCAGACGCAGCGCGGTCAGCTTCAGCGCGGTGACAGCGGTATAGTCGACATCAGCGGTCTGCCGCGCGGCCTGCAAGGCCTGCTGGGTTTCCGCAAGCTGCCACCATGCCTGCGCGGCAGGGCTACGCTGGAAATCCTCCACCGCGTTGACGTCGATATAGATGACGTTAAGCCAGCGGCGCGAGGACGGACTGTACGGACTGGCGCTCTCCGGGTTCGCCGGATAGAGCGCGTGAATCGGGTTGAGGCCGATAAACGCGCCGCCGCGACGGGCGATTTCCGGCAGCATGGCGCGTAGATCGCCGAAGTCGCCGATGCCCCAGTTGTTCTCAGAACGCAGGGTGTAGAGCTGGACGCAGGCGCCCCATAGCTTTTTGCCCTCTTTTAGCGCCTGCGGTTCGTAGCAGCGCGCCGGGGCGACGATCGCCCGGCAATGCCAGCGTTCGCCGTCCCGCGTGAGGGTCAGGGTGTGATAGCCCGTCGGCAATCTCCCCGGCAGGGTGAGCGTTTCGCCGCCGCGCGTCTCGCCCTGATACTGCTTACCTTCTTCGGTCGTCAGCAGCCAGTGAAACGCGCCGCTTCCCGCGACCGGCAGTTGCATTTTTTTACCGTGGGTAAAAACCTTGACGCTGGGCAGCGGTTCTACTGCCGCTTTCGCGGCAGTAGACGTACGATGCATAGCATCCAGCAAACGTTGTTTAGTGGCCGCCGCGATCGACTGCGGCTGGCCGTGCGCGTTGATATAGCTGGGGCTGATCCCCGCCGCCAGCGCGGCATTATCAAGGCGTTTATTCTCCATAGGCCTGTCCTTAGCGTTTTGCCTGCCAGATACGTTGCTGATAATCACGAATAGAACGGTCGGAACTGAACATGCCGCAGCGCGCGGTGTTGAGAATCGCCGCACGGGTCCAGGCTTCCTGGTCGCGATACAGTTCATCCACCTGCTTCTGCGCCGCGACGTAAGCGGCAAAATCAGCCAGCACCAGGTACGGATCGCCGCCTTGCAGCAGGCTATGCAGCATCTGATCAAAGGCGTGTTTGTCGCCGCCGCTATATTTACCGCTTTCCAGCTCTTTCAGCACCGCGTCCAGCAGTTTGTCTTTTTTGCGCCATTTCAGCGGATCGTAGCCTTTCGCCTTCAGCGCCTTAACTTCTTCCACGGTATGGCCGAAGATAAAGATATTGTCCTCGCCAACCTGCTCGGCGATTTCAACGTTGGCGCCGTCAAGAGTGCCGACGGTCAGCGCGCCGTTCAGCGCCAGCTTCATGTTGCCGGTACCGGAGGCCTCTTTACCCGCCGTGGAAATCTGCTCGGAGACGTCCGCCGCCGGGATCAGCATTTCCGCCGCCGATACGCAGTAATCCGGCAGGAAGACCACTTTCAGCTTATCGCCTACCAGCGGATCGTTATTGATCGCCTCGGCCACCTTGTTGATCGCCAGAATAATATTCTTCGCCAGGTAGTAGCCCGGCGCGGCTTTAGCGCCAAACAGGAAGACGCGCGGTACGCGGTCGGCCTGCGGGTTTTCGCGGATCTCTTTATACTGCGCCAGAATATTCAGCAGGTTGAGGTGCTGGCGTTTGTACTCGTGCAGACGCTTAATCTGGATATCGAAAATCGCCTGCGGGTTGATGTCGATACCGGTACGCCGCTTCACGAACTCAGCAAGACGCACTTTATTCGCCTGCTTAATGTCGCGATAAACCTGACGGAATTTGGCATCGTCGGCGTACTTCTCCAGCTTGATCAGCTGGTCGAGATCGTTGGCCCACTCTTTCTTCAGCGTCTTATCGAGCAGGGTAGCCAGCGCCGGATTACACTGTTTAATCCAGCGACGCGGCGTAATACCGTTGGTCACGTTATGGAATTTGTTCGGCCACAGCTGGTGATATTCCGGGAACAGATCCTTCACCACCAGATCGGAGTGCAGCGCCGCGACGCCGTTCACCGCAAAGCCGCTCACCACGCACATGTTGGCCATGCGAACCTGTTTGTCATGGACCACCGCCAGCTTCGCCCACACCTGCTTATCGCCCGGCCAGGTTTTCTCCACCAGCAGTTTAAATCTGTCGTTAATCTCTTTGATTATCTGCATGTGGCGCGGCAGCAGCGCCTTCACCAGCTTCTCATCCCAGCACTCCAGCGCTTCCGGCATCAGAGTATGGTTGGTGTAAGCGAAGGTTTTGCTGGTGATGGCCCACGCATCGTCCCAGCTCATCTGGTGCTCATCAAGCAGCACGCGCAGCAGCTCCGGGATGGCGATGGTCGGGTGGGTGTCGTTCAACTGGATCACTTCATAATCCGCCAACTCATGCAGCTTGCGGCCAGCCAGATGGTGGCGACGCAAAATATCAGCCACCGAGCAGGCGCACTGGAAGTACTGCTGCATCAGGCGCAGTTTTTTCCCCGCCAGGTGGTTGTCATTCGGATACAGCACCTTGGTCAATTTTTCCGCGTCGATACCCTGTTGCTCCGCGCGCAGGAAATCGCCGTCGTTGAATTTGGTCAGGTTGAACGGATGGGCATGCTTCGCCTGCCACAGGCGCAACGGCTGCGCGACGTTATTGCGATAGCCAAGCACCGGCAGATCCCAGGCTTCGCCGGTAATCACGAAAGCAGGTTGCCATTCGCCGCTTTTGCTGACTTTACCGCCAATGCCCACCTGCACATCCAGCGCTTCATTGTGGCGGAACCACGGATAGCTGCCGCGTCCCCAGTCATCCGGCGCTTCCATCTGCTGACCGTCAGCGAAGGATTGACGGAACAGACCATACTGGTAGTTCAGACCGTAACCGGTCGCCGGCTGGCCGACGGTGGCCATAGAATCCAGGAAGCAGGCCGCCAGACGGCCCAGACCGCCGTTGCCCAGCGCCGGATCGGTCTCTTCTTCCAGCAGGTCGGTCAACTGGATGTCGTACGCCTTCAGCGTCTCGCTCACTCCTTCATACCAGCCCAGGTTGAGCAGGTTATTACCGGTCAGGCGACCGATCAGGAACTCCATCGAAATGTAGTTAACGTGGCGCTGTCCTTTAACAGCTTCCGCCGCCGGTTGCGCCGCCAAAAGCTCCGCCAGCGCGCCGCTGACCGCGCGCCACCACTGGCGTTGGGTCATCTCTGCGGCTGACGATAAACCGAAACGCTGCCACTGACGCGTCAGTGCAGCCTGAAACTGAGCCTGGTTAAAAGAAGTCTGTGACATAAGAAATCCTGGTCCTTTACTAAAACGTTAGCCTTAGTGTGCCGACCTCCCGAGGCCGCTGCCTCCTCCCGAGGGGGATTAGACAGGGAGGAGTAGCGGGGATGAGCGAAAATTGTGATCGCGGCCACTTTAACGTTAGCTCGTCGACGGGAATTCGCCGCCCTATTGCGCGTGTAGAACAATAATTTCGCCAGCGCAACGAACGGCAAATTTGTTACAGCGCAATTCATAGCACAAAGCAAAATTCGCTCGTGCCATTATCGTGAAATAAAAAATAAACTACTGACAGAATAAAAAGATGCCATGACAAAAATACGTGAAATAGATTAAACCTAAGAATCCACTGACGATAATTTAATAAAAACAATCAACTACAAAAAATGCCGGGTAAAGTAATTTCGTCCCGGACGAAACCGTCGTAAACCGAGGCATGACGCGTTCTGGTACCGGTTTAAAGCTAATTAAAAACCGAAGCGAGAAATTGTGACCCAGAGCAAATTCAAGAGCATCAATTTTGGACATAACTTGCAATAACTTTCATTATCACCGACCTTAGGAGTCATTAATTACGAAGCGCAAAAAAAATCCCCATCCCTTTCTTGCACAGCGAAAAAGTGAACTATGTTGATTCCGTCAAAATTAAGTCGTCCATCCCGTCTTGAACACACTGTGGTTCGCGAACGGTTGCTGGCGAAACTTTCCGGCGCGAACAATTATCGTCTCGCGTTGGTGACCAGCCCGGCAGGTTACGGCAAAACCACGCTCGTTTCGCAGTGGGCCTCGGGTAAGCATGACCTTGGCTGGTTTTCGCTCGATGAAGGCGATAATCAACAAGAGCGCTTCGCCAGCTATCTGATTGCGGCGATTCAACAGGCGACAGGCGGCCATTGCGTCGCTAGCGAAGCCATGGTGCAAAAGCGCCAGTACGCCAGCCTGCCGTCACTGTTTGCGCAGCTGTTTATTGAACTTGCCGACTGGCAGCGCCCGCTGTACCTGGTCATTGATGATTACCACCTGATTACCAATCCGGTGATCCACGATGCCATGCGCTTCTTCTTGCGCCATCAGCCAGAGACCATGACGCTGGTAGTGCTGTCGCGCAACCTGCCGCAGTTGGGGATCGCCAACCTGCGGGTGCGCGAGCAGTTACTGGAAATCGGCAGCCAACAGTTGGCCTTTACTCATCAGGAGGCGAAACAGTTCTTTGACTGCCGCCTCGCCTCCCCCATTGAAGCCGATGACAGCAGTCGCCTGTGCGATGACGTCGCCGGCTGGGCCACCGCCCTGCAGCTCATCGCCCTCTCCGCCCGGCAGAAAAATACCTCCGCCCAGCACTCCGCCCGTCGTCTCGCCGGGATTAACGCCAGCCACCTTTCCGACTATCTGGTCGATGAAGTGCTGGATAACGTCGATGCCCGTACCCGCAGCTTCTTGTTAAAAAGCTCTCTGCTGCGCTCGATGAATGACGCGCTTATCGTCCGCGTCACCGGCGAAGAGAACGGCCAGATGCAACTGGAAGAGATCGAACGTCAGGGGCTGTTCCTGCACCGGATGGATGACTCCGGCGAGTGGTTCCGCTATCACCCTCTGTTCGGCAACTTCCTGCGCCAGCGCTGTCAGTGGGAAATGGCCACCGAGCTACCGGAAATTCACCGCGCCGCCGCCGAAGCGTGGATGGCGCAGGGGTTCCCCACCGAAGCTATCCATCATGCGCTTGCCGCCGGCGATGCCGCCATGCTGCGCGATATTTTGCTCAACCACGCCTGGGGCATGTTCAACCATAGCGAGTTGGGTCTGCTGGAACAATCGCTGGCGGCGCTGCCGTGGTCGAACCTGCTGGAAAACCCGCGGCTGATCCTGCTACAGGCCTGGCTGATGCAGAGCCAGCATCGCTATAGCGAAGTGAATACCCTGCTGGCCCGCGCCGAGCAGGAGATGAATGTCGAAATGGATACCGCGATGCACGGCGATTTCAACGCCCTGCGCGCGCAGGTCGCTATCAACGCCGGCGATCAGGACGAAGCCGAGCGTCTGGCAATGGTGGCGCTGGATGAACTGCCGCTGGCGAGCTATTACAGCCGCATCGTCGCCACTTCCGTCCATGGCGAAGTGCTGCACTGCAAAGGCCACTTGAGTAAATCGCTGGCGGTGATGCAGCAAACAGAACAGATGGCTCGTCGTCATGACGTCTGGCACTACGCCCTGTGGAGCATGATTCAGCAGAGCGAGATTCTGTTTGCCCAGGGCTTCCTGCAGGCGGCATGGGAGATTCAGGATAAAGCTTTCCAGCTTATCCGCGATCAGCATCTTGAACAGCTGCCGATGCATGAGTTCCTGTTGCGCATCCGCGCGCAGCTGCTGTGGGCATGGGCGCGTCTTGATGAAGCTGAAGAAAGCGCCCGCAGCGGCATCGCGGTACTGGCAAACTACCAGCCGCAGCAGCAGTTGCAGTGCCTGGCGTTGATGGTGCAGTGCTCGCTGGCGCGCGGCGATCTCGACAACGCACGCAGCTTATTAAACCGTCTGGAAAATCTGCTGGGCAACGGCCACTATCACAGCGATTGGGTCTCTAACGCCGATAAAGTGCGGGTGATCTACTGGCAGATGACCGGCGATAAAACCGCAGCGGCCAACTGGCTGCGCCAGACGCCGAAACCTGAATTCGCCAATAACCACTTCCTGCAAAGCCAGTGGCGCAACATTGCCCGTGCGCAGATCCTGCTCGGTGATTTTGATTCCGCCGAAATGGTACTGGAAGAGTTAAATGAAAATGCCCGCTCGCTGCGGCTGATGAGCGATATCAACCGTAACCTGCTGCTGTTGAACCAGCTGTACTGGCAGGCGGAGCGCAAGGGCGAGGCGCAAAAAGTGTTAATAGAAGCCTTAACCCTGGCTAACCGCACCGGCTTCATTAACCACTTCGTGATTGAAGGCGAAGCCATGGCCCAGCAGCTGCGTCAGCTGATTCAACTGAATACGCTGCCGGAGCTGGAACAGCACCGCGCGCAGCGCATCCTGCGCGATATTAACCAGCATCATCGACATAAATTCGCCCACTTCGACGAGAGCTTCGTTGAACGGCTGCTGAACCACCCGGAAGTGCCGGAGCTTATCCGCACCAGTCCGCTGACCCAGCGCGAGTGGCAGGTGTTAGGGCTTATCTATTCCGGTTACAGCAACGAGCAGATCGCCGGCGAACTGGATGTCGCGGCCACCACGATTAAAACGCACATTCGCAATCTGTATCAGAAACTGGGCGTCGCGCACCGCCAGGATGCCGTTCAGCATGCCCAGCGGTTGCTCAAAATGATGGGATACGGGGTATAACGCCGTTTAGCACAGCTCAAGCTGCAGGTTATTGTCTTTAATCACCTTCAGCACGCCTGCGGGCGGCATGATATCGGTATAAACCGCATCGACCATACTAATGCTGCCCATGTTCACCATCGCATTCCGGCCAAACTTCGAGTGATCCACCACCAGCATCACGTGGCGCGAGTTTTCGATAATCGCCCGCTTGGTGCGCACTTCATGGTAATCAAACTCCAGCAGCGAACCGTCGCTATCAATACCGCTAATACCGAGAATGCCGAAGTCGAGGCGGAACTGGGAGATAAAATCGAGCGTCGCTTCGCCGATGATCCCGCCATCGCGGCTGCGTAGTTCGCCGCCGGCAAGGATAATGCGAAAATCATCTTTCACCATCAGCGTATTAGCGACGTTGAGATTGTTGGTCACAATCCGCAGGTCATTATGATCGAGCAACGCATGGGCCACCGCTTCCGGCGTCGTGCCGATATCGATAAACAGGGTTGCGCCGTCGGGTATTTCGCTCGCCACTTTCCGCGCGATACGCTCTTTTTCCGCCGTCTGGGTCGCTTTCCTGTCGTGCCACGAAGTGTTGACCGAGCTTGAAGGCATCGCCGCGCCGCCGTGGTGGCGCAGGATCATTTTTTGTTCCGCTAAATCATTCAGGTCGCGACGAATAGTCTGCGGGCTGACGGCAAACTGCTCCACCAGCTCTTCGGTACTGACGTATCCCTGTTTTTTTACCAGCTCGATAATCGCGTCATGACGTTGTGTTTGTTTCATGAAATATCCCTGGGAATCTCTACGTTCGTTTTCGCACATTTAGCGTATCGACAAACGCCATTGCCAGCCCGACTGCCAGGCCCGCCACGTGCGCGCCATTGGCGATCGACATGCCGAAAACATCAAACCATCCAGCCACTAACCACACTAAAGAGAAGAGGATCAGACCGCGTTGCAGATAAATACCGCTCTGCGGGTCGCGCTCGCCGCGCAGCCAGACATAGCCCATTAATGCATAGACCACTCCCGACAAACCGCCGAACCACGGGCCGCTAACCTGATGCTGGACGAATCCGCTCAGCAGAGCGCTGATAATGGTAATCACCACCAGTTTGCCGCTACCGATGCGCTTCTCCACCGCACCGCCGAGGTACCACCACCATAGCAGGTTAAACAGAATATGCATCAGCGAGAAGTGCATGAAAGCATGGGTAAGATAGCGCCAGGCTTCGAATTTCAGCGAAGGATCGTAGGGCCAGGCAAGCCAGATCATCATCGTCTGATCGCCCAGAACGTTTTGCAGTATGAAGACCAGGATACAGGCCAGCAAAATCGCCCACGTAAACGGCCCGGCGTTGTTACGCAAGGTAGCTAAAAACGGGAAGCGTTGATAATGCAATCCGCTATTGGTATGCCCCGATTGCCAGCTGGCGGCGAGATAGCGCGGGTCGGCCGGGTTTTCGAGAAAACGGGCCAGCTCGGCCTGCACCCGCGCGGCCTGGCTTTCATCAGCCAGCCAGACATCGCTCTGCGTGTGCTGTTGGATAGTCAGGATGACCCCCTGCGTCGCCATATAGTCGACAAACGCCTGGGCCACGCGCGGGTTGGCAAAAGAGGTAATCATTAACATACAGCGGATCGCTTATTCCACACAAAGGGGGCTAGTATATACCGTACCGCGCTTATAGCGAGCCGTGCGCAACTTCCGCCGGGAAATGACGATGCCAGGCGTCAAAACCGCCGTCGACGCTGTAGACGTTCTCGAAGCCCTGCTGCAGTAAATACTGCGCGGCACCTTTGCTGCTGTTGCCGTGGTAGCACATCACCATCACCGGCGTCTCAAAGTCGTTATCGCGCATGAAAGCGCCCAGGGTATCGTTGGTCAGATGAAACGCGCCTGGCGTGTGCCCCATGGCATAGCTTTGCGGGTCGCGGATATCGACCAACACCGCCTTCTGCTGATGCAGTTTCTGATGCGCTTCTTCTACATTGATACATTCAAATTGTTCCATGGCTCTCTTCTCTATTGCACTTCATGACGGGCGGTGACCGACCCTGATTTTACCCGCTAGTGTACCGTCAGGCGGTAAATAAACGCCAATATGTTACATGCATCACTCTGAAATGTTTTTTTGATGTTACCAAAAGCGCGTTTGTTTGCTATAGTGAGCGATATCGAACATTTATGAGCTTAAACGAAAGTAAACGAGGTGCGAGCGTGGAAATCAAAGATCTGATTGTGATAGGCGGAGGCATCAACGGTGCCGGTATCGCGGCAGACGCCGCCGGGCGCGGTTTATCCGTGCTGATGCTGGAAGCGAGAGACCTTGCCTGCGCCACCTCAAGCGCCAGCTCGAAACTGATTCACGGCGGCCTGCGCTATCTGGAACACTACGAATTCCGCCTGGTCAGCGAAGCGCTGGCGGAGCGCGAGGTGTTATTAAAAATGGCGCCGCATTTGGCCTTCCCGATGCGCTTTCGCTTACCGCATCGCCCGCATCTGCGCCCGGCGTGGATGATTCGTATCGGTCTGTTTTTATACGATCACCTCGGCAAACGCACCAGCCTGCCGGGCTCGACCGGTTTGCGCTTTGGCGCGGAATCGGTACTTAAGCCGGAAATCGTGCGCGGTTTCGAATATTCCGACTGCTGGGTCGACGATGCGCGTCTGGTTCTTGCTAACGCCCAGATGGTGGTACGTAAAGGCGGCGAGGTTCGCACCCGCACCCGCGCTATCTCGGCAAAACGCGAAAACGGCCTGTGGGTGGTGGAAGCGGAAGATATCGATAGCGGCGAAAAATTCACCTGGCACGCGCGCGGTCTGGTTAACGCCACCGGCCCGTGGGTGAAACATTTCTTCGACGAAGGCATGCATCTACGCTCGCCATATGGCATCCGCCTGATCAAAGGCAGCCATATCGTGGTGCCGCGCGTGCACACCCAGAAGCAGGCCTATATCCTGCAAAATGAAGATAAACGTATCGTGTTTGTCATCCCGTGGATGGATGAGTTCTCGATTATCGGCACCACCGACGTCGAGTACAACGGCGATCCGAAAGAGGTGGCGATCGATGATAAAGAGATCAACTACCTGCTGAACGTCTACAACGCGCACTTTAAAAAGACGCTGTCGCGCGACGATATCGTCTGGACTTACTCCGGCGTGCGTCCGCTGTGCGACGATGAATCCGACTCACCGCAGGCGATTACCCGCGACTATACGCTTGATATTCACGATGAGAACGGCCAGGCGCCTCTGCTGTCGGTATTCGGCGGCAAGCTCACCACCTACCGTAAGCTGGCGGAACATGCGCTGGAAAAACTGACCCCGTATTATCAGGGGATTGGCCCGGCGTGGACCAAAACCGCCGTTCTGCCCGGCGGCGATATCGGCGGCGACCGCGACGACTACGCGGCGAAACTGCGCCGTCGCTTCGCGTTTATCAGCGAATCAATGGCCCGTCACTATGCCCGCACCTACGGTAGCAACAGCGAGTGGATCCTTGGCGAAGCGACTTCGCTTGCCGATCTGGGAGAAGATTTTGGCCACGAGTTTTATGAAGCCGAGCTGAAGTACCTGGTCGAACACGAGTGGGTTCGCAGCCTGGATGACGCTATCTGGCGCCGTACCAAACAGGGGATGTGGCTGAATGCCGAGCAGCAGGTGCGCATCAGCGAATGGCTGGCGCAGCATACGGGAAAGTCTGAACTGTCGTTAGCGTCCTGACATACCCCGGGCTGCGGCTGACGCCTGGCCCGGGCTACATCACTACACAAACAGAAACGGGGCCAACTGGCCCCGTTTTGCTGATACTTAACCGATTACAAACGAACCGGATCGATATGCCAGATATGTTTGGCGTACTCCTGGATTGTGCGATCGGATGAGAAATAGCCCATGTTGGCGATGTTCATCATCGCTTTATTGGCCCACTCCTCCGGATGGCGGTACAGCTCGTCCACCTTATCCTGGCAATCAACGTAGCTGCGGTAGTCCGCCAGTACCTGATAGTGGTCGCCAAAGTTGATCAGCGAATCCAGCAGGTCGCGGTAGCGGCCAGGCTCCGAAGGACTGAACAGGCCGGTGCCAATCTGCGTCAACGCCTGATGCAGCTCCTCATCCTGCTCATAATAGTCGCGCGGTTTATAGCCGTTGCTGCGCAGGGCTTCTACCTGTTCCGCGGTATTACCGAAGATAAAGATATTGTCCTCGCCGACATGCTCCAGCATTTCAACGTTAGCGCCATCCAGCGTACCAATGGTCAGTGCGCCGTTGAGCGCAAACTTCATATTACTGGTACCGGACGCTTCCGTTCCCGCCAGCGAGATCTGCTCGGAGAGATCTGCCGCCGGGATAATCAGCTGCGCCAGGCTCACGCTGTAGTTGGGGATAAACACCACTTTCAGCTTATCGCCAATCTGCGGATCGTTGTTCACCACCGCCGCCACATCGTTGATCAGATGAATAATATGTTTCGCCATATAGTAGGCCGACGCGGCCTTACCGGCGAAGATATTCACCCGCGGCACCCACTCCGCCTGTGGATCGGCCTTGATCCGGTTGTAGCGGGTGATGACGTGCAGGATATTCATCAGCTGGCGTTTATATTCGTGGATGCGTTTAATCTGTACATCAAACAGCGCCCTGGGATTGACCACCACGTTCAACTGCTGGGCGACATAGTTCGCCAGCCGCTGCTTATTCTCAAGCTTGGCGCGGCGCACCGCCTGGTTCACCGTCGGGTAATCAATATGCTGCAACAGATCGCTCAACTGGCTTAAGTCGGTGCGCCAGGTGCGGCCGATATTCTCATCCAGCACCTGCGACAGCGGCGGGTTCGCCAACGCCAGCCAGCGCCGTGGCGTGACGCCGTTGGTGACGTTGGTAAAGCGCATCGGGAAAATTTTCGCAAACTCGGCAAACAGCGACTCGACCATTAAGCGAGAATGCAGCTCTGACACGCCGTTGACTTTATGGCTGACGACAACCGCCAGCCACGCCATGCGCACCCGGCGACCATTGGATTCATCAATGATCGAGGTACGGCTGAGCAGCGCAGTATCGTTGGGATACTGCTCCTGCAGCGTCTTGAGGAAGTAATCGTTAATCTCGAAAATAATCTGCAGATGGCGCGGCAGGATTTTCCCCAGCATATCGACCGGCCAGGTCTCCAGCGCTTCGCTCATCAACGTATGGTTGGTATAGGAGAAGACCTGACAGGTCACCTCGAAGGCTTCATCCCAGCTAAATTTGTGCTCATCGATCAGCAGACGCATCAGCTCAGGGATTGAGAGCACCGGATGAGTGTCATTGAGGTGAATGGCGATTTTCGCCGCCAGATTGTCGTAGGTGCGGTGCAGCTGGTAGTGGCGGCTGAGGATATCCTGTACCGTCGCCGAGACCAGGAAATACTCCTGACGCAGGCGCAGCTCGCGCCCGGAATAGGTGGAGTCATCCGGGTACAGCACCCGCGAAACGTTCTCGGAGTGGTTCTTATCTTCCACCGCCGCGAAGTAGTCGCCCTGGTTGAATTTACCGAGGTTGATTTCGCTACTGGCCTGCGCGCTCCACAGACGCAGGGTGTTGGTGGCATCGGTATCGAAACCGGGGATAATCTGATCGTAGGCTTCGGCGATAATCTCTTCGGTCTCTATCCAGCGGGTATTTTTTCCTTCCTGCTGCACGCGGCCGCCGAAACGCACTTTATAGCGCGTATTGTGCCGTTCGAACTCCCACGGGTTGCCGTACTCCAGCCAGTAATCCGGCGATTCTTTCTGCCGCCCGTCGACGATGTTCTGCTTGAACATCCCATAGTCGTAGCGGATACCGTAGCCGCGGCCCGGCAGGCCCAGCGTCGCCAGAGAATCGAGGAAGCAGGCGGCCAGGCGCCCTAAACCGCCGTTGCCTAAACCGGGGTCGTTTTCTTCATCAATAAGCTCTTCCAGATCGAGCCCCATATCGGCCAGCGCATTATTCACATCTTCATAAATCCCTAACGACAGCAGCGCGTTAGAGAGGGTGCGGCCAATCAAAAACTCCATCGACAGATAGTAAACCTGCCGCACTTCCTGCGACAGCTGGGCGCGGTTTGAACGCAGCCAGCGCTCGACCATGCGGTCGCGAACGGCGAACAGGGTGGCGTTCAGCCATTCGTGTTTGTTGGCGATCGCCGGATCTTTGCCGATGATAAACATCAGCTTATACGCGATAGAATGCTTTAACGCCTCAACGCTCAGCGTGGGTGATGCATAACTAAAGGGTGCATTCATAGCCATAGCTCCTGTGGTTACATCAAGCGTTGATAGAGTTCACGATAGGATTTCGCCGCCACCTGCCAGCTAAAGTCCATATTCATCGCCTGACGCTGAACGTAGCGCCACAGCGATGGCCGCGACCACAACACAAAGGTGCGCCGGATGGCCCGCAGCAACGACACCGCGTTACTGTCCTCAAAGACAAAGCCGCTGGCGACGCCGTCGGCGAGGTTTTCCAGCGAACAGTCGGCCACGGTATCGGCGAGACCGCCGGTGCGGCGCACCAGCGGCAGAGTGCCGTATTTCAGGCCATACAGCTGAGTCAGGCCGCACGGTTCAAAGCGGCTGGGAACCAGAATCACATCGGCGCCGCCCATGATGCGGTGCGAAAACGCCTCGTGATAGCCAATCTGCACGCCGACCTGGCCCGGATGTTCGGCGGCGGCGGCGAGGAAGCCCTCCTGCAGGACCGGATCGCCGGCGCCGAGCAGCGCCAGTTGCCCGCCCTGCTCCAGCAGGCCCGGCAGCGCCTCCAGCACCAGATCCAGCCCTTTTTGGCTGGTCAGGCGGCTCACCACGGCGAACAGCGGCGCTTTGTCATCCACCTTCAGCCCCATGGCGATTTGCAGCTGCCGTTTATTCTCGGCTTTCTCTTCCAGGCTATCACGGTCATAGCGCGCCGCCAGCAGCAGATCGCTTTGCGGATTCCAGATACTATCATCGACGCCGTTAAGGATGCCGGACAAGCGGCCCTCGTGTTGGCGCTGGCGCAGCAACCCTTCCATGCCGTAGGCATATTGCGGTTCGGTGATTTCCCGCGCGTAGGTTGGACTCACCGCCGTGATATGGTCGGCATAGTACAGCCCGGCTTTGAGGAACGAGATCTGACCGTTAAATTCGAGGCCGTGCATGTTATAGAACGACCACGGCAGCTCTATCTCATTCATATGCCAGGAGTAAAACATTCCCTGGTAGGCGAGATTGTGCACCGTAAACACCGATTTCGCCGGACGCCCGCGCGCCGCCAGATAGGCCGGCGTCAGGCCCGCGTGCCAGTCATGGGCATGTACCACCTCCGGGCGCCAGAATGGATCCAGTCCGCAGGCCATTTCGCTACCCACCCAGCCGAGCAGCGCAAAGCGCAGCACGTTATCGGTATAGGCGTTCATGTTGGCGTCGTGATACGGGCTCCCTGGGCGATCGTAGAGATGCGGCGCGTCGATCAGATAGATACCGACGCCGTTAAAATGGCCGAACAGCAGGGTGATGCGCCCGGCAAAGGTATCCCGGCGGGTAACAACCTGCGCGTCGGTAATCCCACGGCGAATATCCGGATATCCCGGCAGCAGCACGCGGGTATCCACGCCGTCTGCGATCTGCGCCGCCGGCAGCGCGCCAATAACGTCAGCCAGACCGCCGGTTTTTAACAACGGGAACATCTCTGAACATACGTGTAAAACCTGCATTATCGCTCCTGTTTGTGCCCCAGTTTCCGCAGCATGTCGCGCGTAACCAGCACGATCCCTTCTTCTGAACGATAGAAGCGGCTGGCATCTTCTTCCGCATTCTCCCCAATGACCATCCCTTCCGGGATGACGCAGGCGCGATCTATCACGCAGCGGCGCAGGCGGCACGAGCGCCCGACCCAGACATCCGGCAATAAGACTGCCGAATCAATGTTACAAAACGAATTCACCCGCACTCGCGGGAACAGCACCGACTGCACCACCACCGAGCCCGAGATAATGCAACCGCCGGAAACCAGCGAGTTCAGCGTCATGCCGTGGCTGCCGGAGCGGTCCTGGACGAACTTCGCCGGCGGCAGCGATTCCATATGGGTACGGATAGGCCAGTGCTGGTCGTACATATCCAGCTCCGGCGTCACCGAGGCCAGGTCGAGGTTGGCCTTCCAGTAGGCTTCCAGCGTCCCGACATCGCGCCAGTACGGCTCGGCTTGCGGGTCGGATTGCACGCAGGAGAGCGGGAAAGGATGTGCATAAGCCATGCCAGCTTCGGTAATTTTCGGGATGATATCTTTGCCGAAGTCGTGGCTGGAGTTTTCGTCGAGATCGTCGGCGGCCAGCAGTTCATAAAGGTAATCCGCATCAAAGACATAGATGCCCATACTGGCAAGCGAGCGGGTAGCGTCATTCGGCATAGCCGGCGGGTTGGCCGGTTTCTCGACGAACTCGATGATCTTCTCGCTTTCGTCGACCGCCATCACGCCAAAGGCGGATGCTTCTTCGATGGGCACCGGCATACAGGCGACGGTGCAGCGCGCGCCTTTTTCGACATGGTCGATCAGCATGCGCGAGTAATCTTGTTTGTAGATGTGGTCGCCAGCGAGGATCACCACATATTCGGCTTTATAGCGACGAATAATGTCGAGGTTCTGCGTCACCGCATCGGCCGTACCGCGATACCAGTTTTCACCGTGTACCCGCTGCTGCGCCGGCAGCAGATCGACGAATTCATTCATCTCTTCGCTGAAGAAAGACCAGCCGCGCTGGATATGCTGCACCAGAGTGTGCGATTGATACTGGGTAATCACGCCGATGCGGCGAATACCTGAGTTAAGACAGTTAGATAACGCGAAGTCGATAATACGGAACTTACCGCCAAAGTGGACGGCAGGCTTCGCGCGCTTAATGGTTAAATCCTTAAGCCGGGTACCACGCCCGCCAGCAAGGATCAGCGCCACCGATTTGAGAGGAAGTTGACGCGCCAGCATCAACGGATCGTTCTTTTCTAGCCCAACCATGATTAACTCCTTTTGATTCCCCTGCTTCACGGCCCATTCATCATGAACGCGCCGAAAACCCCCAGGGACTACGACCTTTGAAATACGCAAACTCCGTGCGCGGGCCCATGCCAGACAGCCATGATGACCGGATTATCCTCTCCGGCGAATGGAGGAATGGCGCGCCACTCCCCCGCGGGTAAAACCATATCCGCCACCTCCGCGGTGGCATTCAGCGCGATCAACCAGCGATCGGATAACAGGATTTGCAGCCGCGCGGCGCCATGTTGCCACTCGTCGGCGTTTAACGGTTCTCCGCGCTGATTGAGCCAGCTCACGTTGCCGTCCTGCTCCTGCCACCACTGATTACGGGTTAATGCCGGAATGCGCCGACGCAGGTGGATAAGCGCGGCGACAAAAGCGGTTAACCCGTGATTTGCCCGCCGCCAGTCCAGCCAGGTCAAGGCATTGTCCTGACAATACGCATTATTGTTGCCGTGCTGGCTGTGGCCATGCTCATCGCCCGCCAGCAGCATCGGCGTTCCTTGCGACAGCAGCAGCGTGGTCAGGAGCGCATGTACGCTATCGCGCCGCCGCTCAATCACGGCAAGATTGGCTTCTAATCCCTCTATACCATGATTATTGCTGTAGTTATTGTTAGTCCCATCGCGATTCTCTTCGCCGTTCGCCTGATTGTGTTTCTGATTGAAACAGACGCAATCACGTAGGGTGAATCCATCATGCGCCGTGATCAGATTGATCGTCGCCCCAGGCCGTTTGCCATCGCGGGCAAAGAGATCGCTGGAGGCGGCGAAGCGCTGGGCGAAGTCACCCAACGACACGTTTTGTTGCAACCAGAAACGGCGCGCGGTATCGCGAAAATGGTCGTTCCATTCGGCAAACAGCGGCGGGAAGTTCCCCACCTGATAACCGCCCTGGCCAATATCCCAGGGTTCGGCAATCAGCTTGAGCGCCGACAATACCGGGTCGCGGCGAATGGCCTCAAACAGCGGCGCGTCCTGACGAAATTCCGGTGTGCGCCCCATCACCGACGCCAGGTCGAAGCGAAAACCGTCAACGTGGCATTCATCAACCCAAAAGCGCAGGCACTGCAGGGCATACTCCACCACGCCGGGATGACTGAGGTTGAGCGTGTTACCGCAGCCGGTCCAGTTGTGATAATCGCCGTCGTCCCTGATCCAATAATAGCTGCGGTTATCGATACCGCGCAGGGAGACTGTCGGCCCTTCAAGATCGATTTCCGCACTATGGTTCAGCACGATATCGAGGATCACCTCGATGCCCGCCGCGTGCAGCGCCTTCACCGCATCGCGGAACTCATCGAGCGCCCGCTGCGGCTGGCTGGCGTAGCGCGGCTCCAGCGCAAACAGCGCCAGCGGGTTGTAGCCCCAGTAGTTGCTCAGCCCCATCCGCTGCAGGCGAGGTTCGCTGGCGAACTGCGCCACCGGCATCAGCTCCAGCGCGGTAATACCCAGACGGCGGAAATAGTCGATCATCAGCGGGTGGCCCAGCGCCTGATAGGTGCCGCGGATGGCCTCCGGCAGCTCCGGATGCAGCCAGGTCAACCCTTTGACGTGGGCTTCATAAATGACCGTTTCGCCCCAAGGCGTGCGCGGCGGTTTATCACCGAGCCAGTCATAATGCAGATCGACCACCTGGGATTTTGGCGCAATGGCTGCGCTGTCGCGGGCATCCGGTTCATACATACCGCCATGCAGACGCTCGTCGTCCAGCAGTTCGCCCGCCACCTGATGCGCGCAAGGGTCGAGCAGCAGCTTGGCCGGATTGAAGCGATGCCCCTGCGCCGGATCCCACGGCCCGTGCACCCGATAACCGTAGCGTAGCCCCGGACGCGCATCGGCCAGCCAGCCGTGCCAGATGTCGCCGCTGCGCGCCGGGAGGTCGTAGCGCCGCTCGTTGCCCTGCTGGTCGAACACGCAGAGCTCCACCCGCTCGGCGTGGGCGGAAAACAGGGTGAAGTTCACCCCTTTGCCGTCATAGCTGGCGCCCAAAGGCGTCGGTTTTCCCGCGGCAAGCGTCGTCATCAGGCCTCCCGTACCAGCCAGATGGTCGCCAGCGGCGGCAGGGTAATCGACAACGAATGCTGACGGCCATGGCTGGCGACGGGCTCGCTCTCAACCACGCCGCCATTTCCGGCGTTACTGCCGTGATAATGCATCGAGTCGGTGTTCAATTCTTCGCGCCAGCGTCCCGGCTGGTTAATGCCGAAACGGTAGTTGTGCCGCGGCACCGGGGTAAAGTTGCTGGCGACGATAATCTCATTGCCGGCTTTATCGCGGCGCACAAAGATAAATACCGAACGCTCATGATCGTCGACCACCAGCCATTCGAAGCCGTAGGGATCGAAATCAAGTTCATGCAGCGCTTTATGGTGGCGGTAGGTATGATTCAGGTCGCGCACCAGCCGCTGGACGCCGTGGTGCCAGTTGTCGCCGCCCTCCAGCAGATGCCAGTCGAGACTAGCGTCGTGGTTCCACTCGCGGCCCTGGGCAAACTCATTGCCCATAAACAGCAGCTTTTTGCCCGGGAAGGCGAACAGCCAGCCATAATAGGCGCGCAGGTTGGCAAAGCGCTGCCATGCGTCCCCCGGCATGCGGTCGAGAATCGATTTTTTGCCGTGCACCACTTCATCGTGGGAGAGCGGCAGCACGAAGTTCTCGGTGTAGTTGTAGAGCATGCCGAAGGTCATTTTGTCGTGATGGTAGCGACGATGGACAGGATCGAGCTTCATATAGTCCAGCGTGTCGTGCATCCAGCCGAGATTCCATTTGAACCAGAAGCCGAGGCCGCCGTCGGCGGGCGGGCGCGTCACGCCGGCAAAATCGGTGGACTCTTCCGCCATCGTTACCGCGCCTGGCGTTTGCTCGCCGAGGATACGGTTGGTGTTACGCAGAAACTCGATCGCTTCAAGATTTTCCCGCCCGCCGTATTCGTTGGGGATCCACTCACCCGCTTTACGGCTATAGTCGCGGTAGATCATCGACGCCACCGCGTCGACGCGCAGCGCATCAATGCCGAAGCGCTCGATCCAGTACAGCGCGTTACCCACCAGGTAATTGCTGACTTCGCGGCGGCCGTAGTTATAGATAAGGGTATTCCAGTCCTGGTGATAACCTTCGCGCGGATCGCTGTGTTCATACAGCGAGGTGCCGTCAAATGAGGCCAGCGCAAAATCATCCGCCGGGAAATGACCCGGAACCCAATCGAGGATCACGTTAAGGCCTGCGGCGTGGGCGGCATCGATGAAATAGCGGAAATCTTCACGGGTGCCGAAGCGGCGTGTCGGCGCGTAGAGGCCGGTCGGCTGGTAGCCCCAGCTACCGTCGAACGGGTGTTCGTTCACCGGCAGCAGTTCGAGGTGGGTGAAACCCATCCATTTTGCATATGGCACCAGTTGGTCTGCCAGTTCGCGGTAGCTAAGCCAGAAGTTATTGTCGGTATGGCGGCGCCAGGAACCGAGGTGCACTTCATAAATAGAGATCGGCGCATCAAACTGGTTCGCGGCTTTGCGCGCCGCAGGCTGTTCGACTTTTGGCGGCAAATCGCAGATAAGCGACGCGCTTTCCGGGCGCATCTGCGACTCAAAGGCGTAAGGATCGGCTTTGACGCGTAGATTGCCGTGGGCATCGATCAGCTCGAATTTATACAGTTGGCCATTAAGCGCGCCGGGGATGAAGAGTTCCCAGATACCGGACTCTTTGCGCAGGCGCATCGGATGGCGTCGGCCATCCCAGTAGTTAAATTGCCCCACCACGGAGACCCGGCGGGCGTTAGGCGCCCAGACCGAAAAGCGCGTACCGGTGACGCCATCCATGGTGTCGGCGTGCGCGCCCAGGGTTTCGTAAGGGCGCAGGTGCGTTCCCTCGGACAACAGCCAGGCGTCAACGTCCTGCAGCAGCGGGCCAAAACGGTAAGGGTCGTCAATCAGGTTTTGCTGTCCGTGCCAGGTGACGGCCAGCTGGTAGCGAAAAGCGTTTTTACGCCGCGGCAGGAGGCCGCTAAAGAATCCGCGCGAGTCGAGGCATTCGAGTTTGCCGACTTTACGCCCGGTTTTCGGTTCAATAACCCACACTTCGGTGGCGTCTGGTAATAATGCGCGAACTTCCAGCCCCGCCTCGGTGCGGTGCATGCCAAGCACGGAAAAGGGATCCGCGAAATGACCTGCAATAAGCGCATTAATCACGTCTCTATCGATTCGATTCGACATGCTTTCATCCTGTTGTAAGTGTCGCCCTTTCCTGTACCCGGCGACTTTTTTTGACCTGAACGGCGCAGCACCAACGTGCATCCTCCTGCTCCGTCCCACCTTCAGGTAAGGAACTCCTTACTTAAAGCATAGCCAAGGCTGCGTTACCTCCGTGGGGAAAAATCCAACATCCGCGTTTACTCCTTGTATTACGCAAAAAAAAGGGGTGTATCCACACCCCTTATCGTTTGTCCTGCGTTTACGCCAGCTGTCGTAGCATGCGGCGCAACGGTTCGGCGGCGCCCCACAGCAGCTGGTCGCCGACGGTAAAGGCCGACAGGTACTCAGGACCCATGTTCAATTTACGCAGGCGCCCTACCGGGGTGGTCAGGGTGCCGGTCACCGCGGCTGGGGTCAGCTCGCGCATGGTAATGTCGCGATCGTTTGGCACCACTTTAGCCCACGGGTTATGCGCGGCCAGCAGCTCCTCAACGGTCGGGATAGAAACATCTTTCTTCAGCTTGATGGTAAACGCCTGGCTGTGGCAGCGCAGCGCGCCGACGCGCACGCACAGACCATCGACCGGGATCGGCGACGCGGTGGCGAGAATTTTGTTCGTCTCCGCCTGGCCCTTCCACTCTTCGCGGCTCTGGCCGTTATCAAGCTGTTTGTCGATCCATGGGATCAGGCTGCCTGCCAGCGGCACGCCAAAGTTATCGACCGGCAGGTCGCCGCTGCGGGTCAGCGACGTCACTTTGCGCTCGATATCGAGAATCGCGGAAGCCGGGTTCGCCAGCTCGCTTGCCACGTGGCCATGCAGTTGGCCCATCTGGCTCAGCAGTTCGCGCATATGACGCGCGCCGCCGCCGGAAGCTGCCTGGTAAGTCGCCACGCTGACCCACTCCACCAGGTCATGGGCAAACAGGCCGCCGAGGGACATCAGCATCAGGCTCACCGTACAGTTGCCGCCGACAAAGGTTTTGATGCCGTTATTCAGGCCAGCGGTAATCACATCCTGGTTAACCGGGTCGAGAATAATGATCGCATCGTCTTTCATGCGCAACGAAGACGCCGCGTCAATCCAGTACCCCTGCCAGCCGCTTGCGCGCAGCTTCGGGTAAATCTCGTTGGTGTAATCGCCGCCCTGGCAGGTAACAATAATGTCCAGCGCCTTCAGCGCTTCCAGATCGAATGCATCCTGAAGCGTACCACCGGTACTGCCGCCGAATGACGGAGCGGGCTGACCCAGCTGAGAGGTGGAGAAGAAAACAGGGCGAATGGCGTCGAAATCACGCTCTTCCACCATGCGTTGCATGAGAACAGAGCCGACCATTCCACGCCAACCGATAAAACCAACATTTTTCATAACGTATTCCTGCGAGGTGTGTGCTGTTAGTGCCAGGCCAGTTTCCAACTGGGATGTCCTTCACATTACAAAATGCAGCTAAAGTCGCAAGTGAAATTAATCAATGATTGCGCGCCAATCAGAAAAGCAACTTATCCCGCACTCCGCCTACCGTCGCTGGTAGTCATAAAAAGCGTAAAGATTATCGGGCAAATAACCCGTGCAATGGAATATTTTCCGTCGCTATTTTATTGATCCTGATTATGGATTCGGCACGAAAAATATCGCTTTCACGCTTGCGAAAAAAAACGGACAAAGCCTTGTGCCGCAAGGCCTGACGAGCAATACGATCATTGTCGTAGAGCTGATATCTACGGCAGAAGGAAGAGGAAAAGAGGAGAAAAAGGCGTGTTATCAAAGAGAATCCAGGGTAAACGGTATTACCCTGGTTTTTCCCCCGGATACCGTGGTGGCGTCCGGGGAAATTATTTTTACTTAGCTCAGCAGCTGGAAGGCAATCATCCCGACAATGGCGCCGGTGGTGCCAAGGATGGTTTCCATCATCGTCCAGGTTTTCAACGTCTGCGCTTCGCTGGCGCCGGTGAACTTACCGAACAGCCAGAAGCCGGCATCGTTCACGTGGCTCACCACAATCGAACCACCCGCGATACAGATGGAGAGAGCCGCCATTTGCGCGCCGCTGTAGTTCAGTTGCTCAATGACCGGCATTACCAGGCCGACCGCCGTCAGACACGCCACGGTCGCGGAGCCCTGAATAATACGCACGGCAGCCGCCAGCACGAAGCAGGTAATCGCAATCGGCAGACCCAGGCCAGTCAGCGCTTCGCCGAGCGCCGGGCCGACGCCGGAGTCCACCAGCACCTGCTTGAAGACGCCGCCTGCGCCAATCACCAGCAGAATAATACCCGCCGGCTGCAGCGCCGCGCCGCAGATCTCCATGACGCGATCTTTCGCCATCCCCTGACGTACCGCCAGGCCGTAAATCGCTACCAGGCAGGCAACCAGAATCGCGGTGAATGGGTGGCCGATAAACTCGAACCATTCATAGGCGGTGGATCCCACCGGCACAAAGCGCGCGGCGATGGTTTTCAGGCCGACCAGCACCAGCGGCAGCAGGATCAGCGAGAGGCTAAAGCCGAAGGACGGCATTTTGCCTTCGCCGAGATGCGGTTCGCTGATATCGTCAGGAATGTGCAGCTCAACATAACGGCTGATGAAGTTGCCCCACAGCGGGCCGGCGATAATCATCCCCGGAATAGCGGCGCAGAGGCCAATCAGGATCATCCAGCCGAAATCGGCGTGCATCTGCGAAGCCAGCAGCATCGGCGCAGGCCCCGGCAGCAGGAATGCCGCGGCGGCGGCTACGCCGGCAAACAGCGGGATCACCAGCTTCACAAGGTTAGTGCCGGTATGGCGCGCCATGGAGAACGCGACGCTAATCAGCAGTACGATCGCCACTTCGAAGAACAGCGGTAACGCGCAGATAAGGCCAGCTAGGCCAATCGCATAGTGCGCGCGGTTGTGGCCGAAGGACTTCAGCATTTTCACCGCAATCTGGTCGACCGCGCCGGTTTCATGCAAAATTTTACCGAACATCGCACCCAGCGCGACGACTATCGCCAGGAAGCCCAGCGTGCCGCCCATCCCTTTTTCCATCGTCGCCGCGATTTTATCCAGCGGCATACCGGAAAAGAGACCTGCGCCAATAGAAACCACCATCAAAGCCACGAAGGCGTGCATACGCGCCTTCATGACTAAAAACAGCAGCAGCAATACCGAGCCGACTGCTGTCAAAACAAGCGTTAAAGTACTCACTAGTTACTGCCTTTGTTAATCACCTCAATGGTGCTGGCGACCACGCCTTCGAGTGACTGGTCGATATCGACGATAAGCACATCGCTTTCGTCAGCGCCTGGTTCCTGCAGCGTTTCAAACTGCGTCACCAACATTTGGGTTTTGAAGAAGTGCCCTTTACGCGCCTTCAGACGGCTTTCAATCACGTCGAAGTCGCCTTTCAGGTAGATAAAGGAGAGGTTCGGGTTGCCCTTGCGCAGAATGTCGCGGTAGCTTTTTTTCAGCGCCGAGCAGACGATCAGCGAAACTTTGTTGGTGCGCTGCATGGCGAATGCCGCGTCATTCAACGCCTGCAGCCACGGGGTGCGGTCATCGTCGTTCAGCGGCTCGCCGGAAGCCATCTTGGTGATGTTGCTGCGCGGATGCAGAAAATCGCCATCGAGAAACGCGGCTTTCAATTGATGCGCCACTTCGCTGGCGACGGCGGATTTACCACTGCCGGAAACGCCCATCAGGACATAGACGTGGTGATCATGGTTAGTCGTGCTCAAAGCGTCCTCCCACTGGACTGGTACGCCGCGCCGGTGCTGACTCATACAGCGCGAAGGCGGCGTATCGGTTAATGATTACGGGCAAGTGTTACGGGTAACTGTTATCGGTAACATTGTCATGCCGGACCCTGGGAGAAGCAATAACCATTCGTGCCAGATGTGAATATGTGTGATCTACTTCAAACTTGTCGGTTTAAATAGATCCGCCCGGTGACAATGTGAAACCTAAATCTAACATCTTAGGGGTAATCGTCTCTCCACGGATGCGCGCCAGCAGACGCTCGGCGCCAATACGCCCCATGCGCTCACGCGGGGTCAGTACGCTGGCGAGACGCGGCTCCATCACCTGACCGATATCGTGACCGTGGAAACCGGCTATCGCCATGTCGTCCGGAATTTTCAGCCCCAGACGCTGACACTCGAACGCCGCGCCGACCGCAAGGTCATCGTTGGTGCAGAAGATGCCGTCGAGCTGCGGATATTCGCGACGCGCCTGACGCATCAGCTCAATCCCCGACGAGTAGGAAGAAGATTGCTCCACCATCACGCTATAGGGCGTCATGCCGGCATCGAGCATCGCCTGCTCGTACCCCTTCTGTTTGATGATAGTACGTTCATCAAGACGCGCGCCGAGATAAGCAACGTGGCGGTGACCGCGGGCGATAATCGCCGCCGTCATCTGCCGCGCCGCTTCGAAGTTATCGAAACCGACGGCAATGTCGAGGCACGGCGACTGGCTGTCCATCAGCTCAACCACCGGGATCCCGGCCACTTCAATCATTTTCAACGTGCGCGGCGTATGGGTACGTTCAGTGAGGATCAGGCCATCAATGTTCCAGGAAAGCATCGATTCGAGGCGCTTCTCTTCCATCTCCGGCTTATAACCATAGTGCGCAAGCATGGTTTGATAGCCGAAGGCGTCGGTGACGCTTTCAATGCCGCGCAACACTTCCGAGAAGACCTGGTTGGTTAACGAGGGCAGCAGCACGCCGATGGCGCGGCTGGTGGCGTTGGAGAGAATGTCAGGAGCGCGATTGGGAATATAACCCAGCTCATCGAGTGCAACGGCAATCTTGCCACGCAGGGCCTCAGAAACCTGTTCCGGGTTACGTAAATAGCGACTGACCGTCATTTTGGTCACGCCGACAAGATCGGCTACATCCTGAAGTACGGGTCTTTTCTTTTTCATCGTCCTGACTGTGATCGGCTGGGAAACATTTTCTCAGTTTATCACGGACAAAGCGCAACCTTCCCGGAGAAAAAAGGGCCAAAAGATTTATTTAGAGTTAATACGCAAAATCATTCAAGTTGCATTGAGGCGGCAACGCAACGAATCCCCGGAAGCGTACAAAGGGTACGCGACCGGGGTGAGTGAGGAGAGCCAACAAAAATGCGGCTTGAAGGATGACGCGTATCAAACCGGCGGCAGATCGAACAGCAATATTTCGCTATCGCTGTCGGCGTGAACCGAAATCGCCTGCTCGTCCCAAATCGCCAGACCATCGCTGGTGGTGGCTTTGGTGCCGTTAATCGTCACTTCGCCTTTCACTACCTGGATCCACACGCGACGTTCCGCGGCAATCTGGTGAACCGACTGCTCATCTTTCAGCAGCGCCCAGCGATACAGCTCCATATCCTGATGTACTTTCAGCGACCCTTCGCGCGCATCTGGCGACAGCACCAGCTGTTTGCCCTGCGCGGCATCAAAGCGGCGCTGCTCGTAGCGCGGCGTAATGCCGGTTTCTTCTGGAATAATCCAGATCTGATACAAACGCAGGCGGTCGGTGCTGCTCGGGTTGTACTCAGAGTGACGCACGCCGGTACCCGCGCTCATGATCTGGAACTCGCCAGCCGGAACCTGCTCTTTGTTACCCATGCTGTCCTGGTGCTCAACCGCGCCTTCCAGCACATAAGTCAGGATTTCCATGTCTTTGTGCGGGTGGGTGCCAAACCCCTGACCGGCGTCGATCACGTCATCGTTAATCACGCGCAGCGCGGAGAAACCCATAAAGTTCGGGTCGTAGTAGTTGGCGAAAGAGAAAGTATGCCAGGAATCCAGCCAGCCATGGTTAGCGTGGCCACGTTCGTTAGCTTTGCGTAAGTAGATCATGTTGCACCCCCGTATGTTTTCGATGGAGTAAGTGTGGACCCATTCCGCCGGCGATCATAGAGGGTGAAAATTGACTCCTCTGTTCAAAAAATATGAACAAGCGACGAGGAGCCCGTTTTTCTTATTTTGCGAGGGTAATGGTGGCCGGAGAAGGCTGTTCAAAGCCGCGCTGCAGAATCTCCATATTGGTGAGAACTTCAGATTCCTTGACGTAATTCGGCTGGCCGTTAACGAGGGTGTCATAGAGCGCGTCATACACTCGTCCGTAGTCACCGCTTTCCAGCGGCACCTCTTCACGTACCTCCACGCCCGCCTCGTTGATGTAGACCAGTTGCCCTACGCTGTCATCAGCGCCGAATCCCGCATCGCCCGGCATAATGTTGGCCTTCAGGCTGGTCTCCTGCTGGTCAATGCCATATTTCACAAACGAGCCTTTATGGCCATGAACGATGAATTTCGGGTAGTCAATCTGTACCAGATGGCTGGTTTTGACGATCGCTTTCAGGTCGCCATAAAACAGTTGAGCTTCAAACGTGTCATCGGGATTGGCTTTATTACGTAGTGAGCGCAGATCGTAGGAAACATGATCCGGGCGACCAAACAGCGAAATGATCTGGTCCATGGTATGCACCCCGAGGCCATAGAAATCGCCGCTTTGCGGTCCCCCCTGGATGGTTTCCGCCACGGGTCGGTAGTTATCAAAATGACTTTCAATTTCCACCAGTTCGCCGAGCTTACCGCTTTCAATCACCTTTTTGGTGGTAAGGAAACAGGAGTCGAAGCGGCGGTTCTGATAAGGCGTCACCGTCAACCCTTTGCTTTTCGCCAGCGTAAACAGGGCTTTCGCCTCTGCCAGCGTCGGGGTAAAGGGCTTTTCGACCAGTACGTTTTTCCCCGCTTCCAGCGCCCGCTTCGCGTATTCGAAGTGGCTATCGGCATGGGTGCAGACCACCACCAGTTTGACCTGCGGGTCGTTCAGCACTTCATCGAGGTCGCTGGTGAAATGGATATGGGAATACGCCGGCGCCTGTTCTTCTGGCCTGGCGCGGCGGCGATAAATGTGCGCGACGTGCCAGCGCTCTTTGCGATGCAGGACATAAGGAAGGTGATAGCGGGTCGTGCTTTTACCGAAACCAATAAATGCGCAGTGCAGAATCATAACGCTGTCCTTAGTTGATGTGCTGCCTTTAACCATAGCGCAAGCCGGGGGCTCACTTCACCCCCCTTTCCGCCAGCCAGGAGAATTCACCAATAAAATATCTCGGCTACCACCCATATATAATTATTGATAAGCAATTGATTAATAAATAAATATTTTTCATTTTCTCTACTAAAATGCTTGCTTTCGATGGCAAAACTGCGCATAAGTGAGGGGCAACCAGGACGTTGCTAAAGACTAACGGAGTAGCCAGCCGCTGCTGATGGAAAAAAAGTACCTCGCCATAAACTGTGCCATGTGTTTCTGGCTTCTCGCTTTGATCGCCTGGTTTAGCGATGAGATTGCGCTGGCGCGCCTTGCGGCCGCCTGTACCCTCTTCGCATTCCTTATTCATACCCAAAGGGAAAAAATTAACGCTATGTTTATGAAGAAAAATAAAACCGAAGCGCAGGCTACTGAAGTCGCTGCGCCAACCGTGGCGACAACAGAGCCAGAAACAGCAAGCGTCAAAAAACAGGAAACCACGGTGATCGCCAGCGGGGTGCATTTCGTCGGCAACATCGTCGCCTACGGGCATGTCTATATCCACGGCCAGGTCACCGGCAACATTGAGGCCAAAGAACATCTGATTAAGGTGATGCGCGAAGGTCAGGTTGAGGGCAATATCCACTGCCGCGAGCTGATCGTCGACGGCAAAGTACACGGCCAGTGCCGTGGCGATAGCATCGCTATTGAGGAACATGGCAACATCGACGGCACCCTCGCCTATCGCGCGCTGGCGATTAAAAAGGGCGGCTTATTTACCGGCAGTGCTGAGGTATTGGCCGCGGCGGAAAGCAAAAACAAAAGCAATATCGTCGGCCTGGTCCCGGAAGAAGGGACGAAACCCGTAAAAGCGCAACACGCCTGAAATGAGCGCAAAAAAAAGCCAGCACCCGGCTGGCTAAAGTAATACTGGAAGCAATGTGAGCAATGTCGTGCTTTCAGGCTTTCCGCAAGGGTCTCCCTGAATGCAGGACAATAATAATCATTCTCATTCGCACTTGTCTACTTTTTTTTGCAAATAATGCGTGTTGACTCGAACGCCGTACTCAGTGATGTTTAAAGGGACTTTTCACCTGAATGAGGAACAAGGAATGAGTGATATCGTGATACGCCATGCTGAACCGAAAGATGTTGACGCGATTCGTCAAATTCACGCCCAGCCGGAGGTGTATCACAACACGCTACAGGTCCCTCATCCATCCGAGCATATGTGGCGGGAGCGGCTAACCGATACGCCCGGCGTGAAGCAACTGGTGGCCTGTATCGATGGGCAAGTCGTCGGCCATTTATGCATTGCCGTCATCCAACGTCCCCGCCGTAGTCACGTTGCCGATTTTGGTATCAGCGTGGATTCGCGCTGGCACAACCGCGGCGTCGCCAGCGCGCTGATGCGCACCATGATTGATATGTGCGACAACTGGCTGCGCGTCGATCGCATCGAACTCACCGTCTTTGCCGATAACGCCCCGGCGGTCGCAGTGTATAAGAAGTACGGCTTTGAGATCGAAGGCACCGCCAGGCGTTACGCATTGCGCAACGGCGAGTATGTGGATGCGTATTATATGGCGAGAATGAAGTAGCGTGTTGCCGGGTGGCGGCTTCGCCTTACCCGGCTTACTTTCGTGCAATTGTAAGCCCGGTAAGCGCAGCGCCACCGGGCAACACCTTAATACCCTGCGGTCAAATCACCGGGTGAACGCGGATCGGAAGCGCCATACAGCGTGCCGTCCGGCCCCACCATAATGCTCTGGGTACTGCCCATCGCCTCTTTCAGCGCGACTTTCTGCCCCTTTGCTTCCAGCAATTTCACGGTATCCGGGCTAAAACCTTTCTCCACCCGCAACTCGTCCGGCAGCCACTGGTGGTGGAAGCGCGGCGCATTGGTGGCCTCCGCCACGTTCATCCCAAAATCAATGGTGTTGACCACCATTTGCAGCACGGTGGTGATAATTCGGCTACCGCCCGGGCTACCGGTCACCAGCCAGGTCTTCCCGTCTTTTACTACGATAGTTGGCGACATCGACGACAGCGGACGCTTTTTCGGCCCTACCGCATTGGCGTCGCCGCCCACCAGCCCATAGACGTTAGGCACGCCGGGCTTCGCCGAGAAATCATCCATCTGGTTATTGAGTATAATTCCGGAGTCGCCAGCCACGATGCCGGTACCAAAGGTGGTATTCAACGTATAAGTCACCGCCACCGCATTGCCGTCTTTATCGACCACCGAGAAGTGGGTGGTCTGGTTGCTTTCATAAGGCGCCAGTTTGCCCGGGCGGATCTGGCTGGAAGGCTTCGCCTTGTTGACGTCGATCTCAGCGGCGATCGCTTTGGCGTAGGCTTTGCTGGTCAGCGCCTGCCACGGCACTTTGACGAAGTCAGGGTCGCCGAGATATTCCGAACGGTCGGCGTAGGCGTGTTTCTCCGCTTCCGCCATCACCTGCATGGCGTCGGCGCTGCCAAAGCCATATTTCTGCATATCGAAGTTTTCGAGGATATTGAGGATCTGCACGATGTGGATCCCGCCAGAGGACGGCGGCGGCATGGAGTAGACCTCATAGCCGCGATATTCACCGCTAATCGGCGTACGCTCCACGGCCCTGTAGTTGGCGAGATCGGCTTTGGTGATAAGCCCGCCGTGTTTTTTCATCTCACCGGCAATCTGGTCGGCGATAGCCCCTTTATAGAAGGCATCCGGGCCGTGCTCGGCAATCAGCTCCAGGCTTTTACCCAGATTTTTTTGCACCAGCCGGTCGCCTTTTTTCAGCGGTTCGCCGTTCTTCCAGAAAATCGCTTTGCTGTTTTCATGCTGCGGGATCACTTCGCTGCCGTAGGTTTTTAAATCGTCAGCCAGCGCATCGTTAACGATAAAGCCCTCTTCCGCCAGCTTAATCGCCGGGCGGATCACCTTGTTCAGCGGCATGGTGCCGTATTTTTCCAGCGCGAGGGAGAAGCCCGCGACGCTGCCTGGCGTACCGGAAGCGAGATGCGAAGTCAGCGATTTTTTACTGTCAGGATTGCCATGTTCATCGAGGAACATATCCCGGGTGGCCTGTTCCGGAGCCATCTCGCGGAAATCGATCGCCGTGGTTTTACCGTCTTTAGTTCGCAGCATCATAAACCCGCCGCCGCCGATATTACCGGCCTGCGGATGCGTGACCGCCAGCGCGTAACCGACAGCCACCGCCGCATCGACGGCGTTGCCGCCCTGACGCAGAATATCTACGCCGACGCGTGTCGCCAGCGCATCCACCGAGGCCACCATCCCCTGCTGGGCGCGCACGGGGTGAAACACATCTTCCTCAACGCCATACGAGACCGGCGGCGGGGGCGGCGGATTGGCGGCGACGGTAAAGCTGCCCCCCGCCAGTAACGCTGCGATGACCACCTGACGCCATATTGTTGTTTTTATCATTGTCTTACTCCTGAAAGGTAGGTTTTATATCCCGGCTTAAGCCTGGTTGATAACTCCTAAAAAATCATTGTTATGGCGAATTCGAGGTACACTTAAGTGATCCCACGCACGGGAGGAGAAAACAATGAAAGCGATTTTATTCCTGGCGGCGCTGATGCCGCTCGGCGTTTTAGCACAGCCGATCAACATCGATAACAACCCTAACCAGCCGGGTTATGTGGTACCCAGCCAGCAGCGTATGCAAAATGAGATGAAGGTGCAGCAACAGCAGCAGCAAAGCATGCTGAAGCAGAATCTGAATAATCAGACGCATATGCAGCAACAGCATTTGCAAAATCAGCTGCAAACCAATCAGCAGCGCGCGGCGCAGGGCGGCAATCTCAATTCGCAGCCGCAGGTACTGCCGAACAACAACGGTGGGATGCTGCGGCAGACTAACCCGTAAAGATCGTCCGCCGCAAATCAGTATTAAGGCTGGAAATTCGGCCCGATGACGTCAATAGCATCGGTGCAGATGCAATCTACGCCCCAACGCAGCAGCTCCGCGGCGCGCTGGGGTTTATTGACCGTATACACCAGAATATGCAGTCCGGCCTGTTTCAGGCTCGCTACCCGCGCCGCGTCCAGCAACTTGTGGTTGAGATGAATGGATACGCAACCCAGCCGGGCGGTCAATTCGCGCCAGTCATCGCGCCACTCATCCAGAAGCAGCCCGCGCGGCAGCTCGGGCGCGGCTTCCTGCGCCGCTTCCAGCGCGTCGATTTCAAAGGATGAGAGTAGCGGCGCGGTCATACCGGCCCATAGATCGCGCGCGGCCAGCGCCACCACTTTGCCGGTCTGCGGCCCCTGCCCGGTAGTCGGCTTAATTTCGATATTCGCCATCATGCCGTGACGGCGGCAGCGTTCCGCCACCTGGGAGAGCAGCGGCAGCGGTTCGCCCTTAAATTCACGGCTGTACCAGCTGCCGGCATCGACCTTCAGCAGGTCGTCCCACGCCAGCTCGCCCGCCACGCCCCAGCCATTGCTGGTGCGTTCGAGATTATCGTCATGCAGCAGAAAGATCTGCCCGTCCTTCGACAGCTTGGCGTCAAACTCAATCATCGTGTGCCCGTAGCGGGCGCCGACGTCGATAGCCGCCAGGGTGTTCTCCGGCGCCAGTTTACCGCCGCCGCGATGGGCGACGATGCGGGGATAAGGCCAGTTACTCATGCGCGTTGTCCTGTTTCACCATCAAAGAGGTGCAGATGTTCCAATGGCAGATGCAGCCATAGCGTACTGCCGCCCGCCGGGCGCTGCTGATGCGGCAATCTGACCACCAGCTTCTGCTCGCCCCAGCGCCCGTGGGCGAGGTTATCGGCACCTAAAATTTCCAGCGTATCCATCAGCAGCGGAATGCCGCCTTGCGCCTGCGAACTTAAAATAAAGTGTTCCGGGCGAATACCGAGAGTCATTTTACGCCCGGCGTAACGCCGATGCTCGTGATTCATCGGCAACTGTATGCCGCCTTCCAGCTCAAAGCGACCGCCGTCATCGCTCACCCGCCCCTCCAGCAGATTCATTGCCGGGCTGCCGATAAAGCTCGCCACAAAGCGGCTGGCGGGCTTTTCATACACCTCAACCGGCGTGCCGATCTGCTCGGCAATACCTTTATTCATCACCATCACCCGTTGGGCGAGAGTCATCGCTTCGACCTGATCGTGGGTGACATACAGCGAGGTCGTTTTCAGGCGCCGATGCAGCTGCTGCAGTTCCAGACGCATCTGCACGCGCAGCTTGGCGTCGAGGTTTGACAATGGTTCGTCGAACAGGAAAACCGCCGGGTCACGCACGATAGCGCGGCCCATCGCCACGCGCTGGCGCTGACCGCCGGACAGTTCCCGCGGGCGGCGCTTGAGCAGGCCATCCAGCTCAAGAATACGCGCCGCCTCCTGCACGCGCTCGGCAATTAATCCCTTACCCATGCCGCGAATCTTCAGACCCCACGCCATGTTCTCTTCCACGCTCATATGCGGATAAAGCGCATAGTTCTGGAACACCATCGCGATGCCGCGATCTTTCGGCTCCATCTCGGTCACCCGTTTACGATCAATCCAGATATCGCCGCTGGTCACCCGTTCAAGTCCCGCGACCATCCGCAGCAGCGTTGATTTCCCGCAGCCCGACGGGCCGACCATAACAATAAATTCCCCGTCCGCCACGTCCAGCGTCAGCGGTTGAATCACCTGGGTTTTGCCATCCCAGCTTTTGCTTACTGCCTGTAGTTTTAAACCAGCCATTTTATTTCTCACTATCGACCAGGCCGCGCACAAACGCGCGCTGCATGGCTAAAACGATGACAACCGGCGGGATCAGGGTCAGCAGCATCGCCGCCATCACCTGATTCCACTGGGTAGTACCTTCACCGGTGGCGATCATGCCTTTAATACCGGCGACGGCGGTGCCAAGATTCACATCCTGAATAATCAGCAACGGCCATAGATACTGGTTCCAGCCGTAGATAAAGGTGATGACGAACAGCGCGGCGAGGTTGGTTTTCGACAGCGGCAACACGATGTCGCGGAAGAAGCGCATCGGCGAAGCGCCATCAATGCGCGCCGCTTCAATCAGCTCGTCCGGCAGGGTCATAAAGAACTGGCGGAACAAGAAGGTAGCGGTAGCCGAAGCCATTAACGGCAGCGTTAACCCGGCATAACTGTCGAGCATTTTGAGGTTGGCGATCACTTCCACCGTCGGGAAAATACGCACCTCGACCGGCAGCATTAGAGTGATAAAAATCATCCAGAAGAACAGGTTACGCAGCGGGAAGCGGAACCAGACGATGGCGAATGCCGAAAGCATCGACACGACAATTTTGCCTACCGTAATGGCGAACGCCATGATGAAGCTGTTGAGCATCATCAGCCAGAACGGCGCGCTGTTGACGCCGACGCCGTTCACCCAGATGGTCTTCATGTTCTCCAGCAGATGTCCGCCGGGGATCAGCGTCATCGGCGTTTCAAACACCGATTTGTTATCCAGCGTCGCCGCCACGAAGGCGACATACAGCGGGAATAAAATGACGGCAATACCCAGAATGAGCATGGTGTGGCTGAAAATCGTCAGCCCGCGACGGTTCTCAATCATTGGTAACGCACCTTACTTTCAACGTAACGGAACTGCACCACCGTCAGGATAATGACGAGGAACATCAGCACCACCGACTGCGCGGCGGAAGCGGAAAGATCGAGCCCGGCGAAACCTTCGCGATAAATTTTGTAGATTAGGGTGGTGGTCGCCTGCACCGGGCCGCCGGCGGTGGCGGCATCGATCACCGGGAAGGTGTCGAAGAAGGCGTAAACCAGGTTGACCACCAGCAGGAAGAAACTCACCGGCGCAATCAGCGGCAGCGCCAGCTTGAAGAAGCGGCGAATCGGCCCGGCGCCGTCGATGGCGGCGGCCTCAACCAGCGAACGCGGGATCGACTGCAGCGCGGCGAAAAAGAACAGGAAGTTGTAGCTTATCTGCTTCCAGACCGAGGCAAAGACCACCAGAAACATCGCCTGTCCGCTGTTTTGCGCGTGGTTCCAGTCGTAACCCAGTTCGCCAAGGAAATGAGTGATCAGCCCGCGTCCTGGATTGAAGAGGAAGATCCACAGTACCGCCGCGACGGCGGGAGCAACGGCATACGGCAGCAGCATCAGCGTTTGATAAAAGCGGCTGCCGCGCACTACATAGTCGACCAGCGCGGCAAAAAACAGCGAAACGAGCAGGCCGCTAACGGTCACCAGGGTGCTGAATTTTATAGTCGTCCAGAACGAGTCCAGATAGTACGGATCGTGGAACAGCGTGACGAAGTTATCCAGGCCGACAAACTGGCTGGAAAGGCCAAACGGATCGACGCTCTGCAGCGAGTACCACAGCGCTTCGCCCGCGGGCCAGATAAAGAAAATCAGCGTGATAATCAGCTGCGGCGCGACCAGCACATAGGGTAGCCAGCGCGAGCGGAATACCGGACGGGATGATGACATGAAGATTTTATTCCTGAGCAGTGCCGGATGGCGCTACGCTTATCCGGCCTACATGTACTTTGTAGGCCGGGTAAGGCGAAGCCGCCACCCGGCATTTCATATTACGATTTGGTTGCTTGCTCGAAACGGCGCAGCAGTTGATTCCCGCGCTGAACGGCGGAATCCAGCGCCTGTTGCGGGGTTTTCTTGCCGGTCCACACGCTTTCCAGCTCTTCATCGACGATAGTGCGGATTTGCGGCATGTTGCCCAGACGCAGGCCTTTGGTGAACGGCAACGGCGGCTTGTTCAGCATCTGGCGGGTGGCGATATCAGCGCCTGGGTTCTTATCATAAAAACCCTGCTGGCGCGTCAGATCGTAGGCCGCGGTGGTAATCGGCAGGTAACCGGTTTTCTGGTGCCACTCGGCGGCGTTTTCCGGTTTGGTCAGGAAGTCGAGGAACTTCGCCACGCCGGTGTAGGTCTCTTTGTCCTTGCCCTGCATCACCCACAGGCTGGCCCCGCCGATGATGGCGTTCTGCGGCGCGCCTTTAACATCGGCGTCGTAAGGCATCATGCCTACGCCGTAGTTGAATTTCGCGTACTGACGAATATCCGCCAGCGAGCCGGATGACGCGGTAGTCATTGCGCAGTCGCCGTTATAGAACTTCTCGGTGGATTCATCCTTACGCCCGAAATAGCTGAAATCGCCCTTCTTGTTCATCTCTTCGAGCAGCGCGATATGCTTCACCTGCTCCGGCTTGTTGAACTCAAGAACCGCGTCGGTACCGTCAAAGCCGTTATTTTTCGTGGCGACCGGCAGGCCGTTCCAGGCGCTGAAGTTCTCAATCTGGATCCAGCCCTGCCAACCGCTGGCGTAGCCGCACTTCATTCCGGCCGCTTTCAGCTTCGTGGTGTAGGCCGCCAGATCCTGCCAGGTTTTCGGCGGCTGCTCAGGGTCCAGACCCGCTTTCTTGAAGGCGTCTTTGTTGTAGTACAGTACCGGCGTGGAGCTGTTAAACGGCTGGGAGAGCAGATGGCCGGTTTTTGAATCGGTGTAATAACCGGACACCGTCGGTACGAACTGCGATTCATCGAACTTAATACCCGCATCGCTAAAGACCTGGTACACCGGCTTAATAGCTTTTGACGCCATCATGGTGGCGGTGCCGACTTCATACACCTGCAGAATCGCCGGCGCGTTGCCGGTACGGAAGGCGGCGATACCGGCGCTCAGGCTCTGCTCGTAGTTGCCTTTGTACATCGGAACAATTTTGTAATCAGGATTGGCCGCGTTGAAACGTTGCGCCAGAGAATCAACTTCTTTACCCAGTTCCCCTTCCATCGAGTGCCAGAAAGGGATGGTGGTTACTGCCAGCGCCTGGCCAGCAAATGCCAGGCTCAACGCCAGTCCTAAAGCTGTATGTCGTAACGATATCATCGGTTATCTCTCTTGTTGTTCCGGATGCGCGATTTCACGCGTTTTATGTTCGCGGGGTAACATGACATGTTCGAATTACAGAAAAATAACTTTTTTATTACAAAAAAAAGATAGTAACGGGTCAGGGAGATGACAAGCCGATGAAAGGACGGGGGAAGTAAAGTGGGAGCTGAGACACGGATAATATTCGTGCGATCGGCTCCCGGGGTCGGCGCAAGCGCCTCGCCCGGGCTACAAACCGGCGAAATGAATGACGCCGGGTTACGATGTATTAACCGCCGAGATAGGCGCTGCGCACCGCCTCGTTGGCCAACAGCGCGTCGCCGGTATCCTCCAGCACCACGTGACCGTTTTCCAGTACGTAGCCGCGATCGGCCAGCTTGAGCGCCTGGTTGGCGTTCTGCTCAACCAGGAAGATAGTCATCCCCTGCTCACGCAGCTGCTCTATGGTATCGAAAATCTGCTGAATGATAATCGGCGCCAGCCCTAATGAGGGCTCATCAAGCAGCAGCAGGCGCGGCTGGCTCATCAGAGCGCGACCGATCGCCAGCATCTGCTGTTCGCCGCCGGACATAGTGCCGGCCCGCTGAATACGACGTTCATGCAGACGCGGGAACAGCTCATACACCCATTTGATGCGGGTATGGAACTGGTCGCGATCGGCAAAAAAACCGCCCATCGCCAGGTTCTCTTCCACCGTCATGCGCGAAAAGACGCGCCGTCCTTCCGGCACGATCGCCACCGCTTCACGCATGATTTTCGCCGTCTGCCAGTCGGTAATATCCTTACCGTCAAAGACAATGCGCCCGCTGGAGGCCCGCGGATCGCCGCACAGCGTACCGAGCAGGGTGGTTTTCCCCGCGCCGTTAGCGCCGATAAGCGTGACGATCTCACCCTGTTTGATATGCAGGCTGACGTTGTGCAGAGCCTGAATCTTGCCGTAGTGGGCGCTGACATTGTCAAAAGTTAACATCGCTTTTTCCATCTTATGCGTCACCACCATTATGCTTCACCTAAATAGGCGCGGATCACGTCCGGGTTATTACGTATCTCTTCCGGCGTCCCGTTGGCCAGCGGCGTCCCCTGGTTCACGACGTAGATGCGATCGGAAATGCCCATCACCAGCTTCATATCATGTTCGATAAGCAGGATGGTGGTGTTGTGATGGCTACGCAGCTCGGCGATAAGCTCATCCAGCTCTTTGGTCTCTTTCGGGTTAAGCCCCGCCGCCGGTTCATCAAGCATCAGGATCTCCGGCTGCGTCACCATACAGCGGGCAATCTCCAGCCGGCGCTGGTCGCCGTAGGCCAGGTTGCTGGCCTGACGGTTGGCATGCTCCAGCAGGCCGATACGCTCAAGCCAGGTGGCGGCCCGATCCAGCGCTTCGCTCTGTGCGCGACGGAAGGCCGGCGTTTTCAGCAGGCCGGAGAAGACGCCGGTTTTCAGCTGTTGATGCTGCGCCACCAGCAGATTTTCAATCACCGTCATTTCGCGGAACAGACGCACGTGCTGGAAGGTTCGTACCACCCCCATCCGCGCAATCTGCTGCCCCGGCAGCCCTTCCAGGTGCTGGTCGCGCAACATAATGGTGCCGCCGGTAGGCTTATAGAAACCGGTCAGGCAGTTAAAAACGGTGGTCTTACCCGCGCCGTTCGGGCCAATTAAGGAAACAATTTCCTGCGGACGCAGCTCAAGGGAGACGTTATTGACCGCCAGCAGGCCGCCAAAACGCATCATCAGGCCGTTCACGGATAATATTGGCTGACTCATGCCTGTTCTCCTTTCGCCTGACCGTTTTTCAGCTTCAGCTGCGGGCGCGTCATCGGCAGCAGCCCCTGCGGACGCCAGATCATCATCAGCACCATCAACCCACCGAGCATTAACATGCTGTATTCGTTGAAATCACGCATCAGCTCGCGCGATACCACCAGCAGAATAGCCGCCAGGATCACCGCAAACTGCGAGCCCATCCCACCCAGCACGACGATCGCCAGCACAAAGGCCGACTCGGCGAAGGTAAAGGACTCCGGGCTCACGAAGCCCTGGCGCGCGGCGAACAGCGTGCCGGCGAAGCCGGCAAACGCGGCGCTGATAGTAAAGGCGGTCAGCTTGATGCGCGTCGGGCTCAGGCCCAGCGAACGACAGGCGATTTCATCTTCACGCAGCGCTTCCCATGCCCGTCCGAGCGGCATCCGCAGCAGACGGTTAATAACGAACAGGCTGAGCACCACCAGCAACAACGCCACCAGGTAGAGGAAAATCACCCGGTCGCTGGGATCGTACTTCAGGCCGAAGAAGTTACTGAAGGTATCCCAGCCGCCTTCGCGGGCGGTACGGCTAAATTCAAGACCAAAGAAGGTCGGTTTCGGGATCTGGCTGATACCGTTCGGCCCGCCGGTGATCTCGGTATTGTTGAGCAGCAGAATACGCACAATCTCGCCGAAGCCTAAGGTCACAATCGCCAGATAGTCGCCGCGCAGACGCAGCACCGGGAAGCCAAGCAGGAAGCCGGCCGCCGCGGAGACCAGGCCGGCCAGCGGCAGACAGGTCCAGAAGCCGAGACCGTAATAGTGGTTAAGCAGCGCAAAGGTATAGGCGCCGATGGCGTAAAACCCGCCGTAGCCCAATACCAGCAGACCGGAAAGCCCAACCACCACGTTCAGTCCGAGGCCAAGGATGATATAAATCATCGTCAGAGTCGCGATATCCACCGTACCGCGCGACACCATAAACGGCCAGGCCACGGCAATCACCAGCAGGGCTATCAGAAACAGCTTCTGCTTGACCGTCGACCCGTCAATCGCCGGCATAATAAATTTCGGCCCGGAAACGTTCTTAACCGCTTTCTGGAACAGCGGGCGCAGCAGCTGGAAGAAAAAGACTACCGCGGTACCGATGAAAATCCACTGCCAACGAATATCGGCGGCGGTATCGACCACCAGTTTGGTACCATTCAGCTCCAGCTGCACGCCCATAAAGACGCCCGCCAGAACAAAGAACATCGCGGCGGAAAGCAGCGCCATCGCAATTTGCATCGGTTTCATACTTTTTCTACCTCCGGGCGGCCCAGAATGCCGGTCGGCATCACTAACAGCACCAGAATCAGCAGCGCGAAGGAGACGACGTCCTTATATTCGGTGCTGAGATAAGCAGAAGAGAGCGCCTCGGCGATACCCAGAATCAGGCCGCCGATCATCGCGCCAGGGATACTACCGATACCGCCGAGTACAGCTGCGGTAAAGGCCTTCATCCCGGCCATAAAGCCGATGTAGGGGTTAATAACGCCGTAGAACTGCCCCAGCAGTACGCCTGCGACCGCCGCCATCGCTGCGCCAATGACGAAGGTCAGCGCAATAACGCGGTCGGTATTGATGCCTAGCAGGCTCGCCATTTTCAGATCTTCCGCACAGGCGCGACAGGCGCGGCCCATTCGCGAATAGCGAATAAACAGCGTCAGTGCCAGCATGGCGATAAAGGTAACGACCCAGATGACCAGCTGCATGGTAGTGATAGTGGCGGAGAAATTATCGCTGTGGCCGACAATCCACTGGCCGTTAAAGAGACTCGGCAGCGCGACATCGCGCGAGCCTTCGGTCAGGCTGACGAAGTTCTGCAGGAATATCGACATCCCGATGGCGGAAATCAGCGCGATCAGGCGCTTGGAGCTGCGTACTGGCCGATAGGCCACACGCTCGATACTCCAGCCGTAGGCGCTGGCGATAATGATAGCGCCGATAAAGCCTGCGGCGACCAGCAGCCAGCCGGTATCGATCCCCAGCATCATCAGGGCGGCGATAATCATGAACGAGACGTAGCTGCCGATCATGTAGACCTCGCCGTGGGCGAAGTTAATCATGCCGATAATGCCGTACACCATCGTATAGCCGATAGCGATCAGCGCATAGGTACTGCCCAGCGTGACGCCGTTAAACATCTGCTGCAGAAAATAGAGAAACTGCTCGGACATAAGGTAACCTTTTTCATGCCGCCCGCGCGGTGCGGGCGGTGGGATAACGCGTCTTACTTAGCGACGGTGGATGAACCATCCGCGTGCCACTGGAAGACACCAAATTCAAATCCCTTCAGATCGCCTTTTTCATCCCAATTCAGCGGCCCAATCACGGTCTTCGCGCCGTGAGCTTTCAAGTCTTTAATTAAATCCAGCGGCTGCTGGCTGCCGGTTCTGTCCATCGCCTGCGCCAGCGACTGAACGGCGGCATAGGTGATCCAGACGTACGGGCCGCTCGGATCTTTTTTATCCGCTTTCAGCGCATCAACAATAGCGCTGTTGGCCGGATCCTGGTCATAACGTTTTGGCATCGTCACCAGCATGCCTTCCGCCGCCGCGCCGGCGATGTTGGACAGCGAGGCGTTACCGACGCCTTCCGGCCCCATAAACTGCGTTTTCAGGCCGACGGAGCGCGCCTGGCGCAGCATCTGCCCCATTTCCGGGTAGTAGCCACCGTAGTAGACGAAGTCGATGTTCTCTTTCTTCAGGCGCGCCAGCAGCGCGGAGAAGTCTTTCTCACCGGCGGTGATACCATCAAAAAAGACGATATTGGCGCCGGCTTTCTTCAGGCTGTCCTGCACGGAACGCGCCAGCCCTTCGCCGTACTGCTGCTTGTCATGAATAATCGCAATACGCTGCGGCTTCACGTGTTCGAGGATATATGTCGCGGCGGTCGGCCCCTGGGAAGAGTCAAGCCCGGCGGTACGCATGATGTACTGGTAGCCACGCTGGGTCAGTTCCGGATTGGTCGCCCCAGGGGAGATCATCAGGATGCCTTCATCTTCATAGATATCCGAAGCCGGCTGGGTAGAAGAGGAACACAGGTGGCCAATAACGTACTGAATGCCGTCATTAACGATTTTGTTGGCGACCGCGACCGCTTGTTTCGGATCGCAGGCGTCGTCATATTCGACGCCAACCAGTTTGTCGCCTTTAATGCCGCCGCTGGCGTTAATGTCTTTAATCGCCTGGCGCGCGCCGTTGAATTCCATATCGCCCCACTGGGCAACCGGGCCAGACATCGCGCCGACGACGGCGACTTTAATATCCTTTGCCAACGCCGCGTGGGAAATCGCTAATGCAACGACTCCCGCGACGATCGTTTTCGCGTTCCTTTTCATGCTTCAGAACCCCGTTCGTGATGTGATGTAAATGTTTTGTATTTTTATGGTTAAAAAGCATTCTGTGCTTTTATTAAACAACGCCATTTTTACCATGAACTTTAATGGTTTAGCGCAGTTTTTTACCTGAATTATGATTAAAATCTCTATTTTTCAGGTGATTAAGAAAAGATAATATTCTGGTTTTAGGCGAAGATAAACAAAAAAAGTCCAGTTCACAGCATAAAATAACGGCATATAAGGCGGAATAAAACGCTACATATCAGGTTAAAATTCTGCTTATTTTTCGATCCATAATGTATTGCGCTACCCCCGCGCAACCAGGAAAACGAATCCCCTAATGAATGAGTTGAAAACAGCGCCCCGCCGGACAAGAAATTTGAGTACACTGTCGCATCTGTTTTGACTGGAACTGCCGCGTATGAAGCTCACCATTATCCGTTTACAGCACTTCAGCGATCAGGATCGCATTGATTTAGGCAAAATCTGGCCGTCGCAGGATCCTGCGGCGCTGACGCTGGATGAAAACCATCGTATTTACGCCGCCCGCTTTAACGAACGCCTGCTCGGCGCCGTACGCGTTACCCTGCGTGGCGTCGAAGGCGAGCTCAGCGATCTGTGCGTGCGTGAAGTCACCCGCCGCCGCGGCGTTGGGCAATATTTAGTGGAAGAGACGTTAAGCGATAACCCGAATATCAATAGCTGGCGCGTTGCCGATAGCGGGGTGGAAGACCGCGGCGTGATGGCGGCATTTATGCAGGCGCTCGGTTTCAGCGCCCAGCAGAATGGTTGGGAGAAGCATTAAGCCGTAGCCCCGGTAAGCGCAGCGCGACCGGGGTCAGACAACGCATCTGCGGCGTGAAAGGCGCCGGTTAAATTATTTGGCGTCGGTCGCTGTACCGTTTGCATGCCAGGTAAACACGCCGAACTCGAACCCTTTCAGGTCGCCTTTCTCATCCCACGACAGCGGCCCCATGACGGTATCCACCTTGGCCCCTTTCAGGTATTTCGCAATTTCCGCCGGATCCTCAGACTGATTTAACCCCGCCTGCAGCGACTGCAGCGCCGCATAGGTGGTCCACACGAAGGCGCCGCTCGGATCCTGTTTCTTCCCTTTGATGGCATCCACAATCGGTTTGTTCGCCGGAACCTGATCGTAGTTCTTCGGTTTGGTTACCAGCAGGCCTTCTGCTGACTCGCCGGCGATGTTAGACAGGGAAACGTTAGCCACGCCTTCCGGGCCCATAAACTGGGTTTTCAGACCGGCTGCGCGCGCCTGGCGCAGGATTTGCCCCATTTCCGGGTGATAACCGCCGTAGTAGACGAAGTCGATATTTTCTTTCTTCAGGCGCGCCACGAGGGTCGAGAAATCTTTCTCACCGGCGGTGATCCCGTCAAAGAACACCACGTTGGCGCCGCCTTTCTTCAGGTTTTCCTGAACTGAGCGCGCCAGCCCTTCGCCATATTGCTGTTTGTCATGAACAACAGCGATGCGCTGCGGCTTCACCGTGCCGAGAATATATTTCGCCGCCGTCGGGCCCTGATCGGAGTCTAGACCGGTGGTGCGCAGAATCAGCTTATAACCGCGCGCCGTCAGCTCCGGTGCGGTTGCCGCCGGGGTAATCATCAGGATGCCTTCGTCTTCATAGATGTCAGACGCCGGCTGGGTGGATGAGGAACACAGGTGACCGATAACGTATTTAATGCCGTCATTCACTACTTTGTTCGCGACCGCCACCGCTTGTTTCGGGTCACAGGCATCGTCATATTTTACGATCTGCAGTTTGTTGCCCTTGATACCGCCCTTGGCGTTGATATCGGCCACCGCCTGCTCAGCGCCGGTAAATTCCTGGTCGCCATACTGGGCAACCGGGCCGGACATCGCTCCCACGACGGCAATTTTAATGTCTTCCGCCAGCGCTGAACCGCTCATAATTAAAGCAATACATCCTGCCAGTAACGCTTTACCCTTCATATTCATCCTGAGGCTCCCCATTATTATGGTTTTTGCATTTGTTGTGATGTTGTTTGTCAGCGCATTATTCTGATTTTTTAGTCATACTAAGTGTAGTATGACTGCATTTGGGTCTGCCGCCTGCGCTTTTGCAGCACACTATGCCAAAACATACCCCATTTTTCAGAATTTGAAACAACAATTTGCAGGAGATGTAAAAGTTATGTGACTGAAGCTAAAGGTCGCGGCAAATCGCGCGGAGAGGGGAAACGGGTATGATGGGGATATAAAACAAAAAGCCCCCGCTGAAACAGCAGAGGCTTAATTCACTACGGCGCAGAAACTCGAAGATTAAGCTTCGATAGCGGCGCGCAGTTTTTTCATTGCGTTCTTTTCCAGCTGACGAACACGTTCAGCTGAGACGCCATAACGATCCGCCAACTCCTGCAGCGTGGACTTGTTGTCCTCGTCCAGCCAGCGAGCGCGGATGATGTCCTGGCTACGCTCGTCCAGGCCCTGCATCGCATCAGTCAGTTTATTAGCAGCCTGCTCTTCCCAGTTATCGTCTTCGATGCCGTCGGCAAAGTTAGACGTTTTGTCCTGCAGATAGAGCACCGGCGCCATCGGCTGGCTATCGGATTCGTCATCGGACGACATATCAAAGGTCATGTCCTGCGCTGCCATACGCGATTCCATCTCACGTACGTCTTTGCTCGACACACCCAGCTCGCGGGCAACCATCTCTACTTCGTCCTGGTTAAACCAGCCCAGACGCTGCTTGGTTTTACGCAGGTTGAAAAACAGCTTACGCTGCGCTTTAGTGGTTGCGACTTTAACGATACGCCAGTTACGCAGCACGTATTCGTGGATTTCCGCTTTAATCCAGTGCACGGCGAAGGAAACCAGTCGCACACCCACTTCCGGGTTGAAACGACGTACGGCTTTCATCAGACCGATGTTGCCTTCCTGAATCAGGTCCGCCTGCGGCAGGCCATAGCCCGAGTAGTTACGAGCAATATGAACAACAAAGCGCAGGTGAGACAGAATCAGCTTTTTCGCTGCTTCCAGATCGCCCTGGTAATGCAGCTTTTCAGCAAGCTCCCGCTCTTCATCAGCCGATAACATCGGCCAAGTGTTAGCAGCCCGGATGTACGATTCCAGGTTACCAACGGGGGCTAAAGCTAAAGTTTGCATTTCTTTGGTCATTCAAATCCTCTCAATCGATAGTGTCTGACATGAACTTGTCCCCATCAGGCAACAAACATGCCAGCATTTATGAGCAACGAGAATATCACCCACAGTAGTATCAGACAGTGATTTTATCCACAAGTTCCATGCAACGTTGTGAGTAAATTACGCACAAAATGTGACATGGAGATGAAAGATTAGGGAAGAGGCGAACAGGGACTCTTTCCCTGCAGAGAGATATTCAGTGCAGGGAAAGATTATACCAGAAAATTTTTAGTCGGGGGTAAAGTGACGTAAATGTTGCACCGTCGCCAGCCAGGCTGCGACCCAGCCAATCATCGAACAGACGATTAGCATCAGCAGGCACTCATCGAAGCCTAAGCCGCTGAGTTCAAATTTAGTACCAAACACTTTCGCCACTTCGGTCACCGCCGAGGAGAGGCGCATCACCAGAATCTCCGACAGGATCAGCGACAAAAATGCCCCGGCAAAGCCCAGCAGCGCGCCGCCGTAGAGGAACGGGCGCAGGATGAAACCGTCGGTAGCGCCGATCAGCTTCTGGACGTTAATGGTGTCGCGGCGGGCGAAGATGCTCAGGCGCACGCTGTTACCAATCACCAGGAATACCGCGGCGATCATCAGCACGCCGATCATCGCCGACACCCGGCCGACCAGCCCGGTCAGCGACGCCAGGCGCGCAAACCAGCTATCGTCCATGCGCACTTCGTCGACCCCCTGAATACGGGAGACGCGATCGCGCAGGGTGTTAAGCGAATCGGTATTCTGGAAATCGAGCTTCGGCACCACAATCGCTACCGCCGGCAACGGGTTCTCTTCCAGCATATCCAGCGCGCCGCCAAACCCGGACCAGTTGCGGAACTCGCCCAGCGCCTCATCTCGCGACAGGTAATTTACTTTCTCAACGCCCTGCTCCGCCTGCAGTTGGCCAACCACCCGCGCCGCCGCATCGTCATCCAGCGTTTTTTCCAGATAGACGGTGATCTGCGGCGACGGATAATACTGCGACGCCGCGCTGTTGACGTTTTTGTAGACCATATAGCAGACGCTCGGCAGCGTCAGCGAAATGGCGATCACCATGATGGTGAGGAAGGTCGCCAGCGGCGTGCTTTTTAAATCCTGTAATGCGCCGTGCCAGGCGTAGCGCACCTGCTCGTTAAAGACGTTACTCTTCCGCGATGCCGGGTTCGGCGCCGCTTTTGGCCGTTTTGGCGCATTGCGCCCGCCGCTGCCGCCGCCTGTGGCGTTACGGAGACGATCGAACTTGCTGCCGAACTGGCGAATCTGGTTCACTGCGTCGCGCTTATTCACCCCGATGGCCTCCATGCATATGACCGTCGCTCAGCGTCAGGACACGGTACGGACGGCTGGAAATAAGCCCCAGGTCGTGCGTCGCCATCAGTACCGTCACACCTACGCGGTTAAACTCTTCAAACAGACGTAAAATTCCTTCCGAGAGCGCCTCATCGAGGTTACCGGTCGGTTCATCCGCCAGCAGCACCGCCGGCTTGTTGACCACCGCGCGGGCAATGCCCACACGCTGTTGCTCACCGCCGGAGAGTTGGATGGGGAAATTTTTCGCTTTGTCCAGCAGCCCAACTTTATCCAGCGCTGCGGATACGCGGCGGCGAATATCATCGCCGCTGGCGCCGGCGATAATCAGCGGGATCGCCACATTATCGAACACGGTGCGATCCATCAGCAGGTGGTGGTCCTGGAAAATCATGCCGATTTGGCGGCGCAGGAACGGCACCTCGCGGCTCTTCAGGCGGCTGATATCATGGCCGCTGAACAGAATTTTCCCGGCGCTCGGCCGTTCGATACCACAGATAAGCTTCAGCAGGGTACTTTTCCCCGCGCCGGAATGGCCGGTCAGGAACGCCATCTCGCCCTGCTGCAGGTGGAAAGTCACCCCCTGCAGCGCTTGTCTCCCACCGAGATAGGCTTTGCTGACTTGTTCAAAGCGAATCATTCTTAATCCTCTCGGGCAAAAAGTGCCTCAATAAAGTCGCCCGCATTAAACGGACGCAGATCTTCAATACGTTCGCCGACGCCAATATAGCGAATCGGAATACTGAACTGGTCAGCCACTGAGAAGATAACCCCGCCCTTCGCGGTTCCGTCAAGCTTAGTCAACGTTATGCCGGTCAGCCCCACCGCTTCGTGGAACAGTTTGGCCTGGCTAATCGCGTTCTGCCCGGTGCTGGCGTCGATGGTTAGCATGACTTCATGCGGCGCGTCGACGTCCAGTTTCTTCATTACGCGGACAATCTTCTTCAGTTCTTCCATCAGATGCGATTTATTCTGCAGACGACCCGCGGTATCGGCAATCAACACATCAATATTGCGCGCTTTCGCCGCCTGAATGGCGTCAAAAATAACCGAGGCTGAATCAGCACCGGTATGCTGGGCAATCACCGGGATCTCGTTACGCTGGCCCCAGACCTGCAGCTGTTCCACCGCCGCCGCGCGGAAAGTATCCCCCGCCGCCAGCATCACGGATTTGCCCTGCTGCTCAAACTGACGCGCCAGCTTACCGATCGTGGTGGTTTTACCCACGCCGTTAACGCCGACCATCAGAATAACAAATGGCGTTTTCCCTTCAACATTCAGCGGTTCCTCGACTTTCGTCAGGATCTCGCTCATCTCTTCTTTCAGCAGACCGTATAACGCCTCGGCGTCGCGTAGCTGCTTACGGCTGGCCCCTTCGGTAAGATTGGTAATAATCTTACGCGTGGTTTCCACCCCAACGTCGGCAATCAGCAGTTGTTCTTCCAGCTCTTCAAACAGATCGTCGTCGATTTTTTTACCGCGGAACAGGCTGATAAATCCGGAACCAAGATTCTGTTTGGTTTTCACCAGGCTGCGTTTTAAGCGGGCGAAGAAACCTTCTTTGGTCGGTTTTTCCTGCTCCTGCTGCGCCGCTTCCTGAGTTTCCGCTTCTTCTTCCGGCGCCTCTTCTACGTCTTGCGCCGCCAGAGCTTGTGCTTCGAGCTCTTCATCGCTTAGTTCCGCTTCAGACTCTTCCGGGAGGATCTCATCTTCGATGACCTCAGGCTCCGCGACGATAACCTCTTCCGGCGTCTGTTCAGCGACCGCTTCGGCGATAGCCGGCTCGGCTATTACCTCTTCAACCAGCGGTTCAGCGACTTTTTCTTCTACCGCAGGAACAACCGGCGCTTCTTCAACAGCGGCCTCTGGGGCAGAAATTTCCTCCGCCGCCGGCGATTCAGCCACTTTTTCCTGTGCAACGGCTTCGGTCACCACCGGATGCGGCAGTTCGCTCTCAACAACCTGTTCGGTAACCTCTACGACCTCGGCGGCAAAGGCCTCGGGGTCTTCTTTTACCGTTTCCGCCGCGGGTACGGTTTCCGCAGGCGTTTCCGCCGCTGGAGTCTGTTCCGCAACCTCTTGTTGTTCTTCTACTTTTTGTTCTGTTTCGCTTTCCTGAGCCTGTTCTTTTTGCCCAAAGCCCAGCCAGGAAAAGAAGCCACGTTTTTTCTCTTTTGCCATTTGCGACCACACTCCTCGCTGTTTATTCATGGCGCAGCTTCGACACAACCGCTTCAGAAGCTGAAAAAATGATGAAATTAGTTGGATAGTCTATCACTTAACTTAACTCGCATCACCGCCCCCGGATTAAGGTTTCGTCAATGGTCTTCGATCGTTAGAATAGCAGGCTGGAAGTTGAGACTTGAGCAAAGAGATGAAGAAACCAAATCACGCAGGCAGCGGCCAGATCCGCATTATCGGCGGACAGTGGCGGGGCCGTAAATTACCGGTGCCGGAGAGCCCGGGTCTGCGCCCGACCACCGACCGGGTTCGGGAAACGCTATTTAACTGGCTGGCGCCGTCGATGGTCGACGCCCACTGCCTTGACTGCTTCGCCGGCAGCGGCGCGCTGGGGCTGGAAGCACTGTCACGCTATGCCGCCAGCACCACGCTACTGGAGATGGAGCGCAGCGTCGCGCAGCAGCTACAAAAAAATCTCGCGACGCTGAAAGCCAACAACGGCAAGGTGGTCAACACCAACACGCTGGCGTTTCTCAGCCAGCCGGGTACGCCGCACCATATTGTCTTCGTCGATCCCCCCTTCCGCAAAGGGCTGCTGGAAGAAACGCTCAGCCTGCTGGAAAAAAACCACTGGCTCGCTGATGAAGCGCTGATTTATGTCGAGAGCGAAGTAGAAAACGGACTACCGCCGGTTCCGGCAAACTGGCAGCTGTATCGCGAAAAAGTCGCCGGACAGGTCGCCTACCGCCTGTATCAACGCGAGGCACAAGGAGAAAACCATGCTGATTAATTTAGGCCGCCTGCTGATGCTATGCGTTTGGGCGTTTTTGCTGTTGAACCTGTTTCAACCTTTCCCAAAACCGCTGAATATCTTCGTTAACGTGGCGCTGATTTTTATGATTCTGATGCATGGCCTGCAGCTGACGCTGTTGAAAGCGACGCAAACGAAAGATGCGCCGCCGCTGAGCCGTTTTGAGCAGATTCGTATTTTCATCTTCGGCGTATTTGAACTGGTGGCCTGGCAGAAAAAGCTGAAGGCCACGCTGAAGAAGAAGTAACGGTTAATCGAGGGCTCAGTTATCGGCAACAAAGTCGACGAATTTAGAGCCCTTATAGCTCAGCATTCCCCGGTCGCCAACGCTCAGCGCGTGGTATTGCGGCGCATCAAGGCGGAACACCACTTCCAGACCGCCATTTTCCGGGCGGAAGCTCGCTTCATAACGCATCTCGCTGCCGGCTGGCGTCACCGTCTGCTGGCGCGAGCGGCGATCGTTAATCACCTTTTCCCGCTTATTGCTGACCACCACCCGCTTCTGCAGCAGCGGCGCGGCGTCGTTATCCATTTTCTCCCGGCGCTGCTGCACGTAGCGAAACGAGGCCGTCACCACAATCACCGCGACCACCAGCACAAAAAATAGCGGAACTTTACTCATTTGCGTACCCATAAGAATTATCAGGAATAAGGATAACGCGCATTGAATAACGTTGTCATCTTCTGGCCCAAACCACTACACTGAGATCCGGTACCGTAAGCGTAATCGCTTATTTAATGATAACAGATACAGGGACTTACTATGCTTTGGTCGTTTATTGCTGTCTGTTTCTCCGCATGGCTTTACGTCGATGCGTCCTATCGTGGGCCGGCCTGGCAGCGCTGGGTCTTTAAACCGGTCACCCTGCTTCTGTTGCTGCTGTTAGCCTGGCAGGCGCCAATGTTCAACGCCATTAGCTACCTGGTGCTGGCGGGCCTGTGCGCTTCGCTGCTCGGCGATGCGTTAACCCTGCTGCCGCGCCAGCGGGTGATGTACGCGGTTGGCGCATTCTTCCTCTCTCATCTGCTGTATACGATCTGGTTCGCCAGCCAGATGACGCTTTCGTTCTTCTGGCCGCTGCCGCTGGTACTGCTGGTGCTCGGCGCGCTGCTGCTGGCAATTATCTGGACCCGACTGGAAGAGATGCGCATGCCGGTGCTGACCTTTATCGGTATGACTCTGGTGATGGTGTGGCTGGCGGGCGAACTGTGGTTCGTGCGGCCGACCGATACCGCGCTCTCCGGCTTCCTTGGCGCCGCTTCGCTGCTGTTGGGTAACGCCGTCTGGCTGATTAGCCACTATCGCCGTCGCTTCCGCGCCGATAACGCCATTTCCGCGGCCTTCTACTTTGCCGGGCACTTCCTGATCGTTCGCGCACTGTATCTGTAATTTACTGCTTGACTCTGGAGTCGACTCCAGAGTGTATCCTGCGGGTAATGAGAAAATTATCATTACCCGGAGGGTGCCATGTCGACACCAGAATCTCAGGACAAAAAAGTCCCCCAGTTCTCGTCATTCAAATTTACCCCGGCGACAGCGCCCGCGGAAAGCTGCTGTACCGATCATAACTGCGCCGGAGAAACCGCCGCCGCTGAGCAGCCGCTCAATGGCGCCCGCTATAGCTGGCAGGTAGACGGCATGGACTGCGCGGCCTGCGCCCGTAAGGTGGAAACCGCCGTGCGCCAAATCGACGGGGTCAGCCAGGTACAGGTGCTATTCGCCACCGAGAAACTGCTGGTCAATGCCGACAGCGATATCCGTTCGCAGGTTGAAACCGCGGTACGCGCTGCGGGTTATACCCTGCGCGATGCTGACGCCCCGCTGGAAGAGAAACCGCAAGGTTCATGGCTGCAGGAAAACCTGGCGTTATTGAGTCTGGTGGTAATGATGGCGCTCAGTTGGAGTCTGGAGCAGTTTAACCACCCGTTCGGCAAGCTGGCGTTTGTCGCCACCACCCTCGTCGGTCTGTGGCCTGTTGCCCGTCAGGCGCTGCGGTTGATTAAAAGCGGCAGCTGGTTTGCCATCGAAACGCTGATGAGCGTCGCCGCCATTGGCGCGCTGTTTATCGGCGCTACCGCCGAAGCGGCGATGGTGCTGCTGCTGTTCCTGATCGGCGAACGACTTGAAGGCTGGGCCGCCAGCCGCGCGCGTCAGGGCGTGAGCGCCCTGATGGCGCTCAAACCTGATACCGCCGTTCGCCTGCGCAACGGCGAGCGTGAGACCGTCTCCCAGCGCGACCTGCGTCCTGGCGACGTGATTGAAGTCGCCGCCGGCGGGCGTCTGCCGGCCGATGGCGAGCTGCTATCGCCGTTTGCCAGTTTTGACGAAAGCGCATTGACCGGCGAATCGGTACCGGTGGAACGTAAAGCCGGCGAGCGCGTAGCGGCAGGCGCCACCAGCGTCGATCGACTGGTGCAATTGAGCGTTCTCTCCGAACCGGGCGACAGCGCCATTGACCGGATCCTCAAACTGATTGAAGAAGCCGAGGAGCGACGGGCACCGATTGAGCGCTTCATCGACCGCTTCAGCCGAATCTACACCCCTGCCATTATGGTGGTCGCCCTGCTGGTTGCCGTCATACCGCCGCTGTTCTTCGCCAGCGCCTGGCTGCCGTGGATTTATAAAGGCTTAACGCTATTGCTGATCGGCTGTCCTTGCGCGCTGGTCATCTCCACCCCGGCGGCAATTACCTCCGGACTGGCGGTTGCCGCGCGACGCGGGGCGCTGATTAAAGGCGGCGCGGCGCTGGAACAATTGGGCCAGGTGCGTCAGGTGGCATTCGATAAAACCGGTACCCTGACCATCGGCCAACCGCAGGTTACCCGCGTTATCGCCGCCGCCGACACTGATGAAAACGGCCTGCTGGCGCTGGCGGCAGCGGTTGAACAAGGCTCCAGCCACCCGCTGGCACAGGCTATAGTCCGCGAAGCGCAGCAACGTAAGCTGACGATTCCCGTTGCGCGCAACCAGCGGGCGCTGGCCGGTTCCGGGATAGAAGCCGAGGTCAACGGCAGCCGCATCTTAATCTGCGCGGCCAGTAAGGCAGCCCCCGCTGAGCATGAGGCGCAGATCCAGCAACTGGAGAGCGCCGGACAGACGGTGGTACTGGTGCTGCGCGATGATACGCTGCTCGGCATTCTGGCGCTGCGCGATACCCTGCGCGACGATGCGCGTCGGGCTGTGGATGAGCTGCATCAATTGGGCGTACAAGGGGTGATCCTCACCGGGGATAACCCGCGCGCTGCGGCGGCTATCGCCAATGAACTGGGCCTGGAGTTCCGCGCCGGATTGCTGCCGGCGGACAAAGTGAATGCGGTGATGGCGCTTAACGCCAACGCGCCGCTGGCAATGGTCGGCGACGGTATCAACGATGCCCCGGCGATGAAAGCGGCTACCATCGGTATTGCGATGGGCAGCGGCACCGATGTAGCGCTGGAGACCGCCGACGCGGCGCTAACCCATAACCGCCTCACCGGCCTGGCGCAGATGATTTCGCTGGCGCGCGCCACCCACGCCAATATTCGCCAGAATATCGCCATCGCTTTAGGGTTGAAGGGGATTTTCCTCGTCACGACCCTTTTCGGCCTGACCGGGTTGTGGCTGGCGGTGCTGGCGGATACCGGCGCGACGGTGCTGGTAACGGCTAACGCTCTGCGGTTATTGCGTAAAAAGTAATGTTGAACCGATATTCCCTGCTCGCGCTGTGCTTGGCAGGGCTACGGTTCTGAGCGTTGGGTATCCCGAATAACTCGGATTCAGTGGCTTTTGCGGATCAGGTAGCGGTACGGCAGGGCTTCGGTTTCCTGCGCCACCAGTTCATGCTCCATAAAGAGGCAAAAACCGGGGATATCGCGGGTGGTGGCCGGATCGTCGGCAATAATCAGCAGGGTCTCACCCACCGGCATGGTACGCACGGTTTTACGCACCATCATCACCGGCTCCGGGCAGCGGAGCCCAAGGGCGTCCAGCGTATGGTCAGGACTGGAAAAAAGTTCGCTCATTTTTATCTCACTTTAACAAAACGGCCCTAGTTTACCCCCACTTCGCCAGTACGCAAGCCAGGTTAACGTTTGCGCGAAAAACAACCATTGCATTACGCTCGCAACGCAGTATCATGCAGCCGTTTTTAATTGGGTTCCCTCACCCCAACGTTCCGCTCCCGATTCCTTCATTGGTATGAAGCATGACGGACATAAAAAGGTCACAATATGAATCCCTTTACTACCGTACAGCGTAAGAAAGCGCTCGTCTGGCTTTCGCTATTTCATCTGCTGGTGATCACCTCCAGCAACTATCTGGTCCAACTGCCGATCTCCATTTTTGGTTTCCATACCACCTGGGGGGCGTTCAGTTTTCCCTTTATTTTTCTCGCCACCGATCTGACGGTGCGCATTTTCGGCGCCCCGCTGGCGCGACGCATCATCTTCGCGGTGATGATCCCGGCGCTGATTATTTCCTATGGCATTTCGGCACTGTTTTATATGGGCGAGTGGCAGGGCTTTGCCGCGCTGGGCACCTTTAATCTGTTCGTCGCCCGTATCGCCGCCGCCAGCTTTATGGCTTATGCGCTGGGGCAAATTCTCGACGTCCACGTTTTCAACCGCTTGCGTCAGAATCGTCGCTGGTGGCTGGCGCCGACGGCGTCGACCCTGTTCGGTAACGTCAGCGATACCCTGGCCTTCTTCTTCATCGCCTTCTGGCGCAGCCCGGATCCGTTTATGGCCGCCCACTGGGGCGAAATCGCCACGGTCGACTACTGCTTTAAAGTGCTTATCAGCATCGTCTTCTTCTTGCCGATGTACGGCGTGCTGTTGAATATGCTGTTGAAAAGACTGGCGGATAAATCTGATTTGTCGGCATTGCAGCCAGGTTAAAGGTACTCGCTAACGGTTGTGATAAGATAACCGGATGAGCCGTTAATGGCCGTTTATCGAAAGGAAGATGTCAATGCGCAATTTGGTTAAATATGTCGGTATTGGCCTGCTGGTTATGGGGCTTGCGGCCTGTGATAACAGCGATTCAAAAGCGCCGACCGTCGGGGCGGCAGCAGAGAGCAATACCAGCGGTCAGGCGATTAGCCTGCTGGATGGTAAACTGAGCTTCACCCTGCCCGCGGGCATGGCCGACCAGAGCGGTAAGCTTGGTACTCAGGCTAACAATATGCACGTCTATTCCGACGCCACCGGCCAGAAAGCGGTGATTGTGATTGTCGGCGACAACACTAATGAAGATCTGGCGGTGCTGTCCAAACGTCTGGAAGATCAGCAGCGCAGCCGCGACCCGCAGCTGCAGGTTGTGTCTAACAAATCGATTGAGATTAAAGGCCACACCTTACAGCAACTGGACAGCATCATCTCCGCCAAGGGTCAGACCGCATGGTCTTCCGTGCTGCTCGGTAAGATCGATGACAAACTGCTGACCCTGCAGGTCACTCTGCCAGCGGACAACCAGCAGCAGGCGCAGACCGAAGCGGAAAGCATCGTCAACACGCTGGTCATTAACTAATTTTATTGCCCTGATGCAGCGGCCTCCGGTTCAACCACCGGGGGCCGTTTTTTTAACCGCCAGCCCAGCAGTAGCGCGGCCATCACCAGCCCTGCCGCCGCCAGATAAATCGTCGGTATCCCGGTCCACGCCATCAAAAGCCCGGCCAGCGGCCCGGTTATCCCCAACGACAAATCCATAAATACGGTATAGGTCGCCAGCGCCGCCCCCTGATTGTGCTGCGGCACGGCTTTTACCGCCACCACCCCCAGCGCCGGGAAGACCAGAGAGAAACCGCCGCCGGTGAGGAAAGTCCCGACTTTCGCCGTCAGCGGCGTCTGCGCAAAGCCCACCAACAGCAGGCCAATAATCTCCACGCTAAAACAGAGCATCGCCACGTTCAGGCCGCCGAGGCGGTTAATGCCGTTGGGAAAAAGCAGCCGCGTGCCGACAAACGCGCAGCTGAACAGCGTTAACGCAAAGGCCGCGCCGTCCCAGCCTTTCGCGTCATAAAGCAGGGTAATAAAGGTCGCGATAACCCCGAAGCCGGCAGAAGCCAGCGCCAGCGCCATGCCATAGGGCCAAACCCGGCCCAGCACCGCGCGAAATGACATCGCTTTCCCTTTCGTCGCCTTCACCGCCGTTCGCGGCAGCGCGCAAATGATAGCCACCAGAGCAACAGCCATAATGACCATCGCCAGGCCGCTGAGGCCAATATATGAATAGCACAGCACGCCCAGCGGCGCGCCCATCGCCATCGCGCCGTAGGTCACAATGCCATTCCACGAAATCACCCGCCCAATATGCAGCGATCCGACAACGCCTACCCCCCATAGCGTCGACCCCGTGCCGGCGAAGCTCTGGCCAATGCCGAGGATCGCTCGCCCAAGGCATAACAGCAGCAGACTCAGCAGCGGCCAACTGCTGCCCCAGGCTGCCAGCAGGTAGCTCAAACCACTCAAGAAACAGCCGCACAGGCCGAAAACGACAATCTTTTTCGGTCCTAGCAGATCGGCGTAGCGCCCGGCGTGCGGTCGGCTCAACAGCGTGGCGAAATACTGCAGACTAATCACCAGCCCGGCCCAGAAAGCGCTAAAACCCATCACATCGTGAACGTAGCCGGGCAGAACCGCCAACGGCAGCCCGATAGTGAGATAGCTGGCAAAGTTGAAAATAACGACGGAGACAATCCGCAGATTGAGGCGCAGTCCATTAAGCACCGGTTCGTCGACGGGTTCGGGCATCAGGTTCCACCAAATATTGGCAACAGATATCTACTATTTACCATGTCCGGTCGGTAATTGCAGTTCCCGCTATTGGCGCCATCTATTCAGGGGAAATATCATCCTTTATGGGGAGATTAACGCAATAAATTGCACTAAGCGGCGAAAATACCGAAAATACAGCATTATCTCATCGCAAAGTTTTCTGCGCTGCGGATATGCTTGGCGTCACCCTTAGCTGGCGAGGCTGATTTTCGGTTGCAAAGCCCCCAATTAACGGCTTCGTGATGGTTATCGCCGGGTTTCGGGTTCTATAAACGTCGCGATCATAGAACTACAGGCTTACCGCGGACGCGCGTAGATGAATTTAACCCTGAACATAATCGACTGGCAGGCCAGAGCCCCTGGGCTTTGCGAAGCCGAGCAGTGGCTACGATGGTCACGGCATTTGCACGCCATCGATCCGGCCGCGCCGCAGTCCAGGCTTAGCGAACTGCCAATGATGACCGCCCGCCGACTTAGCTCCGGCAGCAAGCTGGCGGTTGAATGCGGGCTGGCGATGCTTCGCCGCCATGAGATCGAGGCCGTTCTCTATACCAGCCGTCACGGCGAGCTAGAGCGCAACTATCGGATCCTCCACGCCCTGGCGATGGAGCAAGCGGTATCGCCTACCGATTTCGCCTTATCGGTACATAATTCCGCCGTCGGTAATCTGACGATTGCGGCGAAAAAGCCTATTGCGTCGTCATCGCTTTCTGCCGGGCGCGACACTTTCCAGCAGGGATTATATGAAGTCATGGGGCTTCTGCAGGCAGGTTATCAACGCGTCTTGATGGTTGATTTTGATGGTTTTCTGCCGGAGTTTTATCACTCCCATCTACCATCGACGATGCCAACCTGGCCCTACGCCGTGGCATGGGTGATTGAAGCGGGAAACCAATGGCGGTGCGCCGCACAACGCCATGATGCTGGCGAAGAGAGCACGCTGCCGCAAAGCCTGCAGTTTTTACAGCACTATTTGCAGAATGAGAGCAGGTTCACCTTGCCCGGTGAACGCGTGCAATGGCAATGGAGCCGCTCATGAACAACCTTCGCTGGCGGTTTAACCGGCTCTGGCGCGCGGCAATGACCGGTTTTTGTTTCGCGCTGTTCGGCCTTGGCGGACTGTTGCTGTCACTGATCTGGTTCAATCTGTTGCTGATCGTGGTGCGCGATAACACCCGCCGTCGTCGTCTCGCGCGGCGCAGCATTTCCGCCAGCTTCCGCGTTTTTCTTAACGTAGTGAAAGCCGTCGGCGTACTGGACTACCAGATTAAAGGGCGCGAGATTTTACGTCAGGAACGCGGTTGCCTGGTGGTCGCCAATCATCCCAGCCTCATCGACTACGTGATGCTGGCCTCGGTGATGCCGGAAACCGACTGCCTGGTGAAAAGCGCGTTGCTGAAAAACCCATTTGTCAGCGGCGTGATCCGCGCGGCGGATTATTTGATTAACGATCGTGCCGAGACCCTGCTTCCGGCCAGTCGGCAGCGCTTACAGCAGGGCGATACTATTTTGATTTTCCCGGAAGGAACCCGAACGGTGCCGGGAGAAAAAATGCAGCTGCAGCGCGGCGCGGCCAATATCGCCGTGCGCTGCGGCAGCGATTTGCGCGTCGTCGTCATCCGCTGTACCGAGCATATGCTGGGCAAACAGAGCAAATGGTACGACGCGCCGCGAACGAAGCCGTTATTTACCGTCGAAGTCGGAGAACGGCTACGAATAGACCAATTTTATGATGCAAATATACAAGAACCGGCGCTGGCCGCACGGCAGTTAAACCGGCATATTTTGCTTAAATTAGAATCAGGCATTGCCCCTGAAACAGGAATTAATGATGCAAGCGCTCTATCTTGAAATTAAGAATCTGATAATCAGTACATTGAACCTGGACGAATTGTCCCCTGATGATATTGACACCGACGCCGCGCTGTTTGGCGATGGCCTGGGTCTTGACTCCATCGATGCGCTGGAGCTGGGCCTGGCGGTGAAAAATCAGTATGGCGTGGTGCTGTCGGCAGAAAGCGAAGAGATGCGCCAGCACTTCTTCTCTGTCGCCACACTGGCATCGTTTATTCAAGCGCAGCGTGCCTGAGGAGAGCCGTCATGACCGAACAAAAAGCTATTTACGAAGAAGTCTCCGCGCTGCTGGTGAAGGTGTTTGAAATCGATCCGCAGGATATTAAACCAGAAGCCCGCCTGTACGAAGACCTCGAACTGGACAGCATCGACGCCATCGACATGATCGTCCATCTACAAAAGAAAATCGGCAAGAAAATCAAGCCAGAAGACTTTAAAACCGTACGCACCGTTCAGGATGTGGTCGATGCGGCGGATCGCCTGCTGAAAGAAGCGTAATTCACCGTGTCGGGCATCCGCTCGCTGCCGGTCGTTTCATTAATGACGGGGTTATTACTGCTGGCCTGGCCATTTTTGATCTGGTTTGGCCTCGCGCATAACAGCCTGCAATGGCTGTTGCCGCTGATGGCGCTACTGCTGTTTTTACGCTTTCGCCAGACCCGGCGACAGTCAGGTCCGTTGAGTGTGGTCACTCAGATCGTTGCGGTAGCCGGCATGGCGCTGTGCATTGCCAGCTACCTGTTAAAGGTCCATCAGCTACTGCTATTTTACCCGGTAGTGGTGAGCGGCGTGATGCTGGCGGTTTTTGGCGGTTCGCTGTGGTCAAGTATGCCTGTAATCGAGCGCCTGGCGCGTTTGCGGGAACCGGTTCTTCCTGAGCGCGCCGTGCGATACACCCGCCGGGTCACCCAAATCTGGTGCGCCTTTTTCATCCTCAACGGTGGCATTGCGCTGGTTACCGCGTTATATGGCGATATGTCGCTATGGACGGCGTGGAACGGCATGATTTCCTATCTGCTGATGGGCATGTTGATGGCCGGAGAGTGGCTGGTGCGCCAGCGGGTGATTAAACGAGATAAACCATGATGCAGCCCCTCACATTGGCCCAGTGGCTCAGCGCCCCGCGCCCGCCGCAAACGCTGATTGCGTGGCAGGAAGAACACAGCTGGACGCTGGCGCATCTGCGCTATGACGTCGCTCATCTGCTTAATAACCTGCAACAGCAGCCAGGCGAGCGTTGGGCGCTCTGTTTTGACAACAGCTACCTGTTTATGGTCGCGCTGTTGGCCACGCTGCATGCGGGGAAAACTCCAGTGCTCCCTGGCCATAGCCGAGTGTCGCTATTACACGAACAGCGAGCGCTTTTCGACGGCATCCTGAGCGATAAGACGCTGCCATGGCGCGGGCCGCTGCGGGTTATCCAGTCCGCCATGGCGACCGCATCCCACGAATACGCGTTCCCGGCGATCGGCGATAACGCCTGCATTGAGCTTTTTACCTCCGGTTCTACCGGTGAACCAAAGCGAATTAGTAAGCCCGTCAAGAGTCTCGACCGCGAGGCGGCGCTGATAGCCGCGCACTATGCCGGGCGCCTGGCAGGCGGTCGGGTAGTGGCATCGGTGGCGCCGCAGCACTTGTACGGCCTGACGTTCCGTCTGTTCCTGCCAATGGCGCTGGGGTTGCCGCTGCACGCGGCGATGATTGAGTACGCCGAGCAGCTGGCGGCATTAAGCCATGACCATCATTATTTATTTATCAGTAGCCCGGCTTTTCTCAAACGTCTCGACTATCGGCTTACCCCGCCACCGGTCGCGATGATTTTGTCCGCCGGCGGCAAGCTGCCCTGGCAGGATGCCGTGCACACCGCTAACTGGTTCAATACCTGGCCGGATGAAATCTACGGCAGCACGGAAAGCGGGGTTATCGCCTGCCGCCAGCGCCTGCAAGATAATGCGCCGTGGCAGCCGTTCCCAGGCATCAGCTTTCAACCAGAAAGCGACGCGTTTCGCCTCTTTTCCCCACTGATCGCCGACAGTCGCGGTCTGTTACTCGATGATATTCTACATTTTAGCGATAGCGATCGGTTCCATCTTTGCGGGCGTCGGGACCGGGTAGTGAAAATTGAAGAGAAGCGCATTTCACTAAGCGAAGTGGAATACCGTTTACTGCAACTGGATGGCATTCTTGAGGCCGCCGTGCTGCCGATTACCCGCGGCAGCCGCCAGAGCGTTGGCGCGTTGTTAGTGCTCGACCATGACGCCCGTCGCCGCTGGGGGAAAAGCCAGGAATTACAATGGCGGAAAGCGCTGCGCGCCTCGCTGGAACCTGTGGCCATCCCTCGCTACTGGCGGGTGGTTGACGAGATCCCCGTTAACAGCATGAATAAGCGTGTCTACGCGCAATTACAGGAGTTATTTCATGAAGCCCCATGAAATTGAGCGCCGTCAGCCGCAAGCCGATCGAGTTGAAATCGTGCTCTCTCTCGACCCGGCGCTATTCTGGTTTCGCGGCCATTTTGCCGTGCAACCGCTGCTACCCGGCGTCGCACAGATCGATTGGGCGATGCATTACGCCACCCGCCTGCTCGCGCCCGGCTGGCGCTTTCATGACATTCAGAACGTGAAATTTCAATCGCCGCTGCTACCGGGCGAGATCGTCACGCTCACCCTGACATGGCAGGAGGCGCGCCAGACCCTGACCTTTAGCTATCAGCGCCATGACGG
>ERZ1036424.106-NODE-106-length-61817-cov-3.956332_pt1 | contig 61817 bp, 64 predicted proteins | sample MGYA00514221_ERZ1036424 | MGnify/ENA primary metagenome ERZ1036424 (study PRJEB33795, sample SAMN09464939) | human gut metagenome | host: Homo sapiens | place: USA: Stanford, California | collected 2016-11 | study: EMG produced TPA metagenomics assembly of the... | reverse complement strand
TGTACCCGTTTAGCGGCTGGGTAAGCAACGAGTCCAGTCCGCTGCAGTCCTCGTTACTTGTCAGCGAGCGCATGGCGTACAAGCTTCACCGGCAGGGACAAATTATGGAGAGCATCGGGAAGGACAAGGCGGTCTGCTATGAGTATCCGTCCCCGATCATCCCCAAAGAGCGCTGGCGCTATCAGATGGTGAACATGTACCCGGACAGCGGTCAATGCCATCCCGTGGGGCGCAGCGTGATGCGCTGGGAGGCCGGTAAAAATCCACCCAACACCCGTAAGAACTATGGCTATCTGATGTGGCGTAAACGCAATTGTGTCTTTCTCTGACAGGAGTCTCTCATGAAATTAATGAATCTGTTTATGGTCATGCTTTTGCTGACCGGACGAGCAGTGTTGGCTGAAACCTCCTCTGTTACAGACAGAGAATGGCTGAAGCAGCAGGAGAACCTCAGCGAACAGCTGCGCCAGCATCCGGATAAACAGCTGCAGCAGGAGCTTGAGGCGCAAATCAACCGTAATCCTCTGCCCAAATCAGACCGCCAGTTTATCGATAATCTGGTCAGCCAGCAGAAAGCGGCGAATCAGGAAAAGCCGGCAGAAGGGGCGCTGTACTTTGTCTCCTTCTCGATACCTGAAGAGGGGCTGAAGCGGATGCTGCACGAAACCCGGCAGTACGGCATTCCGGCGACACTGCGTGGGCTCGTCAATAACGACATGAAGACCACCACTGACGCGGTGCTGCAGCTGGTGAAGGATGGCGTGACCGACGGCGTGCAGATCGACCCGACACTATATACGCAGTACAGCATCCGGAGTGTGCCGTCTCTGGTGGTACGGTGTCAGGCCGGATATGACGTGGTACGCGGTAACATTCACGTCAAACAGGCGCTGGAGAAAGTGGCACAAACCGGTGACTGCGCACAGGTGGCCCGGCAAATACTTGATGCGCCCTCGAATGCCGCCGGGAGCCAGCCATGAAAGACAGACCGTACTTCATAGCGTTACCGGAAATGGTGAGGGATGAGGGAGGGCAGAAATGAAGACGGTTATTTCCGTACTGACTGCGCATTTTTTTGTCCTGAGCGCCTTTATCTGGCTGGCATCCCCCGCCTGTGCTGACAGTGGAAGCGACTATAAAGCTGGTTCGGATTTTGCGAAACAGGTGCAGGGCAATGGTCTGAACTCACTGAAAAATTTCAGTGGTGAGCAAAACCTGCCGGGGTATACCGACAGCCCTGATCAGACAAAATACTATGGCGGCGTCACTGCCAGCGGAGACAGCTCTCTGAAAAGCGATTCAGCCCTGGAGTTCAGCCAGGGAGATACCGGCAAAGCGATTACTGAGTCGTTCACGAACCGGCCACCGGATCAGATATCTCAGGATGCGCCGTTTATTCAGGCCGCAAAGGATACAGAATCCCGCGCCGACAGCATTGTCGGCGATACCGGACAGTCCTGTACCGCCCAGGTTGTTAACCGCAGCGAATTCACAAATCATACCTGCGAACGTGATCTGCAGGTGGAAAATTTTTGTACACGGGAAGCGACCCTGAAGGATAACGCCACCACGCAGAAAGTTAACCGAACCTATCAGCAGGTGGTGACGCTGAATTATGCCCGGAGTACCCGGCAATGGAGTGGCAACCTGACGATCCCGACCAATGGTCGTCTGCTGAATGCCTCGGTGGATGGTGAGCCTCTGGTGCTCCCCTGGATTGAAGAATGCGATTCCGAAGGGAAGGTGCGGGATAGCTGCAAGAGTGCAGTCAGTGAAAGCCTGACCCTCTTTGAACGAACGTTCCCCATTGATGTGATCAGCTGGCCACGTTCAGAATCGATGTGTTCAGGCGGTCAGAACACGCATTGTACGAAATATACCTATGACGGGAAGGGGAAGATTCATCAGTCGTTTGGTGTGGACAAAGCGGTTAATGCAGGCCAGAACTTTTCAGTAAGCAAAACATCACGGACCGTATCATCGGCCAGCCAGAAACCCGTACAGGTCACGGTCACCCTGGTGATGGAAGAAACCGAAACCGTCTACGCACCTGAAGTCGTCTGGGTTGAAAGCTGTCCGTTCAGTAAGGATGAAGGAAAAAAAACGGGCGAGGAATGTATCAGCCCGGGAGGAACGCGAACCATCACCCTCGGAGGCAGGGATTACTCGTTCACGGAAGCATGCTGGAAATATAAGGATACCTGGCTCACGCAACCGGCGGACAACGGCTCCTGTGAAAGCCTGATGAAAAATACGGCCTGTACTCTGTCATCCCGCCAGTGCGCCTTCTCCAGCGAGGAAGGCACGTGCCTGCATGAATATGCAACGTATTCCTGCGAAACCAGGACGAGTGGCAAGCAAATGATCTGCGGCGGTGATGTCTTCTGCCTTGATGGTGAATGTGACAAAGCCACGTCCGGGAAGAGCAATGACTTTGGGCAGGCGGTGTCTGAGCTGGCGGCACTGGCAGCCGCGGGGAAGGACGTCGCGGCACTGAACGGGGTGGATGTCCGGGCCTTCACCGGAAAAGCGAAGTTCTGTAAGAAATTTGCTGCCGGCTTCAGTAACTGCTGCAAAGACAGCGGCTGGGGCCAGGATGTGGGGCTGGCACGCTGCAGCAGCGAGGAAAAGGCGCTGGCCAAAGCGAAAAAAGACAAGCTGACGGTCAGTATCGGGGAATTCTGCTCTAAAAAAGTTCTGGGTATTTGCCTGGAGAAAAAAAGGAGCTATTGCCAGTTCGACTCAAAACTGGCGCAGATCGTTCAGCAGCAGGGAAGAAACGGTCAGCTGCATATCGGTTTTGGCGGCGCCAGCAGTCCTGACTGTCGGGGCATTACCACCGCGGAACTCCAGGGGATTGATTTTAACAAGCTTGATTTCACCAACTTTATGGACGACCTGATGAAAAATCAAAAAATACCGGAAAACGATGTTCTCACCAATAAGACCAAGGAACGAATTAAGGAAATCATGAGTCAGCAATCCGCGCAATAAACCATGCTGACTAATAAAGAGACCGATAATCATGAAAATTAATTTTCACAAACAGCCTGCCATTGATTTTGTCCTGAGATTAACGCTGACAATAATCATTATTTCTCCGGTGATTTATTTCTCCTGGGATGCCGTCAAAGGGACGTCGGGGAGTGATTATGTCGAGAGTGTGGTTTTTATTGTTGCGGTTGGTTTTTTCTGGTTCGTGAGCTATCTCTTTTTTAGTTCGCTTGCCGCGTTGTTACGGAAAAAGACGGAGGAAGAATGAAGACGGTGCGCAGGTTTAATAAGTTTAAAGATTGGTTCAGGTTAGCAGGGGTAATCCTTATTCCTGTTCTGTTGATAATTAACATGGCAACGTTATTAACGAGCGATGATGGGTTCGTAATTGTTAGATCTTTATTGTTTATTTTTGTTCTCAACATTATAGCCAGACGATTAATGCCATAAAGACGGACGTCACCGCTTTAATCAGCAAAACAGACAGGAGTGTTCATGGAAGAGAAAAAAGCATACGGGCTGGTCATGGTGTTTGTCGGGGTGTTTGTCCTTATCCTGGTCAGCATAATGTCGTACAGCCTGTGGCGGGACAGGCAGGTTAACGCATTTATGACCACCAACCGGGCCTGGGGGATCCAGTGCGACACTGTTTCTCAGGCCGCGTGGGTGGTCAGGGACGGGGAGCGGGTGGACCTTCAGATAAATCATCTGCCTCTGTACTGCAGCGGTTACCGCTTTGAAGCCCGTGATGATGCAGGAAAGATACAGCGCCAGCTCGATAAATACAGTGTCTATCAGCATCTGTCACGCCAGTCGCAATAATTCATAAAAGGGTATTTGCCATGCGAACAATACATGCCGCCATGCTGGCGGGATGCCTTTGCTGCGCCCTGATGCCGGCTTTCGCCAAAGACGCGGGCTGGCAGTGGTACAACGAGAAACTTAAGCCCCGTGATGAGGAAAGGAAAGCCGCACCAGCGGCACCACCGCCGCAAATGGATATTCTGGAGAAACTCGCCACACTCCAGGCGGCCACCAAACGGTCGTTGTACGAAGCCATTCTGTATCCATCGTCTGAAAACTTCGTTAAGTATTTCCGGCTGCAGAACTACTGGACGCAGCAGGCAGGTTTGTTCTCGATGAGTGCGAAGAAAGCGATGCTGGAAAACCCCGAACTCGATTACAACCTGCAGCACAGCTACTACAACGGCACGGTAAAAAACCAGCTCGCTGCCGACTATGCCGAACAGCGACAGGCTATCTCCACCCTCGCACAGCACTACGGCGTGATGTTCTTCTACCGGGGCCGGGAAGCGATCGATGGCCAGCTGGTCCAGGTGATTAAAAATTTTCGCGAAACCTATGGTCTGAGCGTGATACCGGTGTCGGTTGACGGAGTGATTAACCCCATGCTGCCCGATAGCCGGACGGACCAGGGCCAGGCAGAGCGGCTTGGCGTGAAGTTCTTCCCCGCGATGATGCTGGTTAACCCGAAAAGTGGCCAGGTTAAGCCTCTCAGTTACGGCTTTATCAGTCAGGACGACCTGGCGAAACAGTTCCTCTATGTCTCCAGCGACTTTAAACCGAATTTCTAAGGAGTGTGTCATGCGAAATATTCGTTTTCCGGATTTAGATATCACCGGGATGTGGGTGCTGGCCGTGGGCGTGTTTTTCCACCTGATAGCCCGGCTTGTCAGAAAGCAGCCTGAGCTGGCCGTCCAGGCCGGGGAAATCTTCGGGCTGGGTATGGTGGTGTTTGGGGGATACCGCATTCTTAACGCCCTGATTGCTGAAGCCGAAAAAGAGGAGAAAGCCTGTGAAAAACAGCCTGAAGAACCTCGCTAAGACGCCGCTGGCGGCACTGGCTCTTTCCCTTGCTCTGGCCGGGATGGCACATGCGGGAACGCTCGATGAGGTGAAGTCGCTCTGGGATCCGCGGGGAATCTCCGGTACTGAAACTGCTTCCCCGCAGAGCGGCACTCCCCAGGCGGTGAGCGGGGCATCTCAGCCTCGCTGGTTACGACTCAGCAACGGAAAGCAGGTGGACCTGCGCGACTGGAAAGTGGTGCTGTTCATGCAGGGGCACTGTCCCTACTGTCATAAATTTGACCCGGTGCTGAAACAGCTGGCCGGACAGTATGGCTTCTCCGTGTTTTCTTACACCATTGACGGACAGGGTGATGATGCGTTTCCTGAAGCGCTGCCGGCGCCTCCTGACGTGATGCAGACCTTTTTCCCGAATATCCCGGTGGCCACACCGACCACGTTTCTGGTGAACGTAAACACGCTGGCAGCGTACCCGATCCTGCAGGGCGCCACGGATGCGCAGGGCTTTATGGCCAGAGTGGATACGGTATTTCAGATGATGCATTAGCCTCTGTTATATCCGGTCTTAGCAAGTGATTAAGGAAAATAGCCATGAACAAATATATACGTTCGACGGGACTGTACGCGTTTTTATTTCCAGCAAGTTTAAAGGACTCCGGGCAGACAGCAGCCGAAAAAATAGAACAACTGAAGCCGGAATTTATCCACCGGGAAAGGCGTCTGGAAATCTATCTGGAATTATTCATTGTGTTTCTCACTGCAGGTGCTCTGCTGTTATGGATAATGAGATTTTTATTTAATATCTGCGTGGATGACTGGATAGCCAGCGGCGACCTGCGAGTAAAAGACCTGTGGAATATTATGATGTACGCCATCCCTTATGCGCTGATTGCTGTTGGGGTGGGGTTCTTTGTTGCCGGAGTGACATTAGCGATCCGCAATTTTTTCAGTTATCACCTGAAGACCCTTTTTATTCTGAGAAATGACAGAGTTAAAAAGAATGCTGTGCGTAATGGAGGACTGGATGCGAATTAAACTTCTGTCACTCTTCTGCGGTGCCGTGCTTGGCCTGTCATTTAGCGCCGCCGCCGACGTGAATGGCGATATGAACAACTTCTTCAATAAGCTGGGCTTTGCGTCCAATACCAGCCAGCCGCAGGTCTGGCAGGGACAGGCTGCGGGTTACGCCTCCGGCGGTTCGCTGTATGCCAGAACGCAGGTGAAAACGATCCAGCTGGTCAGCATGACGCTCCCTGATATTAATGCCGGCTGCGGAGGGATTGATGCCTATCTAGGGTCATTCAGCTATATCAACAGCGAGCAGCTGCAGAGGTTCGCAAAACAAATCATGAGCAACGCCGCGGGGTACTTTTTTGATCTCGCTTTGCAAACCACGGTACCGGAGATTAAAACCGCAAAGGACTTCCTTCAAAAGATGGCCACTGACATGAACAGCATGAACCTCAGTTCCTGCCAGGCTGCTCAGGGAATTGTGGGTGGCCTGTTTCCTCGTACCCAGGTCGCTCAACAAAAGGTCTGCCAGGACATTGCCGGTGAAAGCAATATCTTTTCGGACTGGGCCGCGTCGCGCCAGGGTTGTACGGTGGGCGGCAAGATGGACAGCGTCCAGGATAAGGCCAGCGATAAAGACAAAGAACGTGTGATGAAAAACATCAACATCATGTGGAATGCCTTATCGAAGAACCGGCTCTTCGACGGCAATAAGGAGCTGAAGGAATTCATCATGACGCTCACCGGTACGCTGATTTTCGGGGAGAACAGTGAAATCACGCCGCTGCCGGCACGCACCACTGACCAGGATCTGATTAGAGCCATGATGGAGGGCGGCACGGCTAAAATCTACCACTGCAATGATTCGGATAAGTGTCTTAAGGTCGTTGCTGATGCGACCGTGACCATCACTTCCAATAAAGCGCTAAAAAGCCAGATTTCCGCTTTGTTAAGCAGTATCCAGAATAAAGCAGTGGCTGATGAAAAACTGACGGATCAGGAGAAAGGGTTTATCTCCAGCACCACCATTCCGGTATTCAAATACCTGGTCGATCCGCAGATGCTCGGGGTGTCTAACTCACTTATTTACCAGCTGACGGACTATATCGGCTACGACATCCTGCTGCAGTACATTCAGGAACTTATCCAGCAGGCCCGGGCGATGATTTCAACCGGTAATTATCCCCAGTCGACAATGGATATGATCATGGAAAACCTCAATCAGGCGAGTGTCCAGATTGCCGCTTTTCAGTCCCGTGTTCAGGTTCAGCAGGACGCCTTGCTTGTGGTTGACAGGCAAATGAGTTACATGCGCCAGCAGGTCTCTGCCCGCATGATGACCCGCTACCAGAATAACTATCATTTTGGGGGGAATATGTAATGCTTGAGATATATGCCATTGCTGGCGGCGACTGGTTACGGGGCAACCTGAACGCGATTGCGGCGTTTATGGTGACCAGCACATGGTCGACTATAGAAAAGATGTGTATCGCCATCTCGGTACTCATTGTGGCGGGGAACTGGGTAAAAAAACACAACGTAATGGACCTTATTGGCTGGGTCTTTTCCCTCACCCTGGTCTCTATGCTGGTTGTCATTCGTACCCCTGTGCAGATCATCGATTACAGTAACGTTGCGCAGGTCTATGAAGTCGATAATGTGCCTATTGGTCTGGCGATTCCGGCGTCGCTGACAACACGGGTAGGAAACGCGCTTATCCAGAGTTATGAGATGGTCTTCGCTCTGCCGGACAGTGTCACGTACAGTAAAACGGGGATGTTATTTGGCAGTAATCTGGTCGCGAAAAGTACGGATTTTTTGTCACAAAATCCTCAGATTACGACGCTGTTTTCCGATTACGTACAAAACTGTGTGATGGGCGATATTTTCCTCAATCATAAGTACTCTTTTGAGGAATTACTGAATTCACCTGATCCGTATACCCTGATTTTTGCAAACCCGAGTCCACTGCGTGGCGTGTTTGACAAAAACAACCAGTTCCAGACATGCGAGGAGGCCTCACGGGATCTGAAATCGGCTCTCGCGCTGGATACTCAGACAGGCGGTAAAACCTGGAACTACTATGTTCGTCAGCTGTTTGGCGGCAAACCTAATCCCGATCTGCTTTTCAGCCAGATGATTGGCGACAGCTACAATTACTTCTACAGCTCGGGACAGAGCGCCGGGCAGATTATCCGCCAGAACGTCACGATGAACGCCCTGCGCAGTGGGATCCAGAGTTATGCGGCCCGCAGCGGGGACACCGCCAGTCTGGTCAATATGGCTAACACATCATCCCTTGAAAAGCAGCGGCTGGCACAGGCCACAATGGGGCACCAGGCGCTTCGCACACTTCCGCTGATGCAGACCGTTATCATGGGGATAATGATTGGGATGTTCCCGATCATGGTGATGGCCGCCATGTTTAACATGATGACGCTGCAGGTGCTTAAGGGGTATGTGTTTGCGCTTATCTGGCTGCAGACGTGGCCATTACTGTTCGCCATCCTGAACAGCGCAATGGCCTACTATGCGAAGCAAAATGGCGTACCGGTCGTTCTCTCTGAGTTGTCGCAGGTTCAGCTCAAAAACTCGGATATTGCGACCACCGCGGGTTATATTGCCGTGATGATACCGCCCTTGTCGTGGGGGATCGTGAAAAGCATGGGGGCTGCCTTCTCCAGTGCCTACAGCCATTTTTCTTCTTCGGGGCTCAGTGCAACATCGCAGGCGGCCTCCGGCGTGGTGGACGGGAATTACTCTTTCGCCAACATGCAGATGGAGAACGTCAGCGGCTACAGCTGGGGTACCAACAGCACAACCAGTTTCGGACAGATGTCGCGGCAGCTGGCGAATGGGGGCATGAGCACGCAGACGCGGGATGGATCGATGGTCTGGGACAGTGGTGGTGCAATGTCAAAACTGCCTGTGGATATTAACGTCGGTCGTCAGATAGCCAGTGCGCAGCAACAGATGGCCCGTGAGGCTGATGTCCAGGCCGAAAGCGCGCTGCATGGCTATAACAGCAGCGTGACAAGCGCCTGGAATAGTCTGCAGCAATTTGGCACCAATAAAGGGAACAGCACATCAACAACGACCGGGGCCGATACTACCGAGTCTTCACAGGATTCGATGGCCAGAAGCAAGATGTGGAATGCGGTTGTTGCTAATGCGAAAGCCAACAACATCAGTAATGAGGAGTCTTTCCAGCAGTTGATGGATGATTCATCGAAAAGAACTCAATCATTTGATGCACATGTATCTGGTAAATGGAGTTCAGGGGATCAACTGTTTGGCAAGTTAGGAAAGTGGGGCAGTGGTTTTTCTGCTGAAGTTGGTGGTAAAGGAAGTGCAGGCTGGGGGCACAGCTCAGGTAATACAGATAACGTTGGAACTTCCGGTCGGGAATCGAATGACAGCCGGCATGATACCAGCAGTCAGGCGGCGAAAGACTTTAAAGAAGCTTCGGATTACTTTACCAGCCGCAAAACCACCACTTCGGGCAATATTACCGATAATAATGCCAGCTCGCGTGTTGACCAGTTTGCCGCGTCACTCTCCAGTGCCAAAAACAGCTATGACCAGTATACAACCAGCCGGACACGCAGCCATGAGTACAGTGAAATGGCTTCACGCACAGAGAGCATGAGTGGCCAGATGAACGAAAACCTAACTCAGCAGTTTGCGAACTTTGTTCAGCATCGTGCTCCACAGGATGCAGAGGCCATTCTGACCAATACCAGTTCTCCTGAAATTGCCGCGCAGCGGGAAGCCCTGGCGCGTGAATTCGTCAAAGAGCAGGTAGAACCCAGGGTTGATGCTGCGTATCAACAGGGTCGTGAAAGCATTGGACAGAATATGGCTGGGGTGTCAGGTGGTGGTGACAATGGTTCGGTAATGGCCGACTACGGACAAAATTCTGGTCGTATCGATGCTATGACACAAGATGCGGGTATTAAGGATAATGTGGGTCAGAAAGTGGATGGGATGATTACAGAGAATAAACAACAGCATCAGGAAACCCGCGAAAACATACAACGGCAAGGCGTAGAGGTGAAAAATGAGAATGCTGAAATGGAAAAGAACCATAAAACAAAAGCAAATGAGTTTAAAGGTGATTATAATGAAAGAAAGAGTAAGGTAAATTCTTTACCAGGGGCTGACTCTCCGGCTGAGTTAGAGGAAAAAGCAGCGAAAACGCAAAAGGATTTTCTTGATGGGAAAAGATGAAAATGATGATGACAAATAAAATCCTCATTGAAGAAGTAGATCAGCTGAAAAATATGTTTTCACGAGGTGAAATGGAGATACCATCTTTTTGGTCATGTCTATGGCCAGGGGTAATTATTGCTGCCTGGAATATGGTTTGCGCCATAATTAGTGTGGGGGGCGGTTATTTGTCTGTTAAATTCATATTTTGGGTGTTGGTGTTCCCCGGCGTTATAAGTCTTATGATTCTGCTTGGAGTGGCAAGTGCGCGTTCACTTTTTTTATCTGTTCCCAGATCCTATAGAATGCGCTCGCAGGTATATCGGTTTATATCTAGAAAAGTAATTGTCTATGCACTTGTGTATATGGCTTTAATTCTAGCGCTTGCACTATTTAATAGGGTGTATTATGCCTCTCCATTTCCTTTTGCGTTCATGGTTCTTATTGCGACGATTTTTGTGTGGTTTGTTATGAATATTGATTTTGGAAGATATCAACTTTCGGTACTCTCATCTGCGATAAACTCTTTCCGCGCAGAAAAGTTGGGGGGGTAATCACCCAGATGAAGCCTATCAATTATGGTGGTTTATTAACAGGCTAAAAGTTTCTTTTTGTTATTATTGGCTGTCTAGGTTTTAATTGGTTTTTACATCTCGCTTAAAATTCGTATATAGTGAATGCGCATTCCGACATTATAAGAGAATGTGTATTCACTCGTATTGATTATGTCACAAGGATTCAGGATGAAGCTTAATAAAGTCATGGCTGTGATGGTCGTCAGCTCTGTGCTGGTGTTATCTGGATGTAGTGCAATGGGAACCGCTATTAAAAAGAGAAATCTGAAAGTAAAAACCCAGATGAGCGAAACAATCTGGCTGGAACCTTCAAATAATAAGACGGTTTATCTGCAAATCAAAAATACCTCCGATAAGGATATGAGTGGCCTGCAGGCAAAAATTGCCAGCGCCGTCACTTCAAAGGGATATCAGGTCGTCAGTAACCCGGATACGGCGGGCTACTGGATCCAGGCTAATGTGCTCAAGGCCGATAAAATGGACCTTCGTGAATCTCAGGGTTGGTTAAGCCGGGGTTATGAGGGGGCAGTGACTGACGCCGCTCTTGGGGCGGGGATTACCGCTTACAACTCCAGTTCTGCGGGAGCGACCCTGGGGGTAGGGCTTGCAGCCGGTCTGGTGGGGATGGCGGCTGATGCGATGGTGGAAGATGTGAACTACACCATGATCACCGATGTTCAGATCGCGGAAAGAACCAAAACTCAGGTTCAGACTGATAACGTGGCCGTATTGCGTCAGGGAACATCCGGCGCAAAAGTGCAGACAAGTACTGAAACGGGTAATCAGCACAAATACCAGACTCGCGTCGTCTCTAACGCTAATAAAGTTAACCTCAAGTTCCCTGAAGCCCAGCCTGTTCTTGAAGACCAGCTGGCAAAATCGATCGCAAATATTCTGTAAGTTTTCTACTCCACGGCCCGGGCACTCCGGGCCAGACTGGCATCACCTTTCTGGTGTGTCAGAATTAATTCGTCAAATAATCACTTAATTCCACATCTAAACGGTGAACAGTTGCGCAATTTATTTGTGCATCTGTGAGGCGTTGCCGCCTTCGGCGGAGTCTTTTCGTCTTTATTTGATCAGAGGTTATTTATGGCAATATCTGAACCTGTCAGCTCTCTTGAAACACATAAACTGATGCCTGACGATATTTATCCACATCCTGCTGTGGGGGAGGCTTATTCCCTGCAACCCCGTTAGGTCTGTTTTCGCTGATTGATTTGTCCTTTCAACCCTAATAATTTACTGACGGATTAGTGCCATGAGTTTCAATGCCAAAGATATGACGCAGGGCGGTCAGATCGCCAATATGCGCTTTCGCATGTTTGGTCAGATTGCCAATATTATTTTCTACGTGCTGTTTATTTTATTCTGGGTGCTGTGCGGGCTGATGCTGATGTATAGGCTTAGCTGGCAAACCTTTGTGAACGGCTGCGTATACTGGTGGTGTACGACGCTGGGTCCGATGCGCGATATTATTCGTTCCCAGCCGGTATACACCATTCAGTATTACGGCCAGTCTCTGGAATATACCTCAGAACAAATCCTGGCCGATAAATATACTATCTGGTGCGGAGAGCAGCTGTGGACCGGTTTCGTCTTTGCTGCCGTGGTTTCTCTTGTCATCTGTATCGTGACGTTCTTCATCGCCAGCTGGGTGCTGGGCCGCCAGGGGAAACAGCAGAGTGAGGATGAGAATACCGGCGGGCGCCAGCTTTCCGATAAGCCCAAGGAAGTGGCCCGTCAGATGAAGCGTGATGGTATGGCCTCCGATATTAAAATTGGCGACCTGCCTATTCTTAAAAACTCCGAAATCCAGAACTTCTGCCTCCACGGTACCGTGGGTTCCGGTAAATCAGAAGTAATCCGCCGGCTACTGAATTATGTTCGTGCCCGGGGCGATATGGCCATCATTTACGATCGCTCCTGTGAGTTCGTCAAAAGCTATTACGACCCGTCACTGGATAAAATCCTCAACCCGCTGGACTCGCGCTGCGCGGCCTGGGATTTGTGGAAAGAGTGCCTGACACTGCCGGACTTCGACAACATCTCCAACACCCTTATCCCGATGGGTACCAAAGAAGACCCGTTCTGGCAGGGCTCCGGTCGCACTATCTTTGCCGAAGGCGCGTTTCTGATGCGCAAAGACGACGATCGGAGCTACGAGAAGCTGGTTGATACCATGCTGTCCATTAAAATCGACAAGCTGCGCGCCTATCTGCAGAACACGCCGGCAGCGAACCTGGTTGAAGAGAAAATTGAGAAAACGGCCATCTCCATTCGTGCCGTGCTGACCAACTACGTCAAGGCTATTCGCTACCTGCAGGGCATTGAGAAGAACGGCGAGCCATTCACTATCCGGGACTGGATGCGCGGTGTCCGTGAGGACCGACCCAATGGCTGGCTGTTTATCTCGTCCAACGCTGACACCCATGCTTCCCTGAAGCCGGTTATCTCGATGTGGCTGTCGATTGCTATCCGCGGCCTGCTGGCTATGGGGGAGAACCGTAACCGGCGCGTGTGGATCTTCGCTGACGAGCTCCCCACGCTGCACAAGCTGCCGGACCTGGTCGAAATCCTCCCTGAGGCGCGTAAATTTGGTGGCTGTTATGTGTTCGGTATTCAGTCCTATGCCCAGCTGGAAGACATCTATGGCGTCAAGCCTGCCGCCACGCTCTTTGACGTGATGAACACCCGGGCCTTTTTCCGCTCCCCGAGTAAGGAGATTGCGGAGTTTGCTGCCGGTGAAATTGGCGAGAAGGAAATTCTCAAAGCCAGCGAGCAGTATTCCTACGGTGCGGACCCGGTGCGTGATGGTGTGTCGACCGGAAAAGAAAAAGAGCGGGAAACCCTGGTCAGTTACTCCGATATTCAGACGCTGCCGGACCTGTCCTGTTACGTCACGCTGCCCGGACCGTATCCGGCCGTGAAGCTGGCCCTCAAATACAAGCCGCGTCCGAAAATTGCCGAGGGATTTATTCCGCGCCGACTCGATACGCGTGTAGACGCCCGGCTCAGTGCGCTGCTTGAAGAGCGGGAAGCTGAAGGGAGTCTTGCCAGGGCGCTTTTCACGCCGGATGCGCCGGCATCCGGGCCCGCTGATACAAACAGTCACGCCGGTGAACAGCCTGAGCCGATCAGTCAGCCTGCGCCAGCAGACATGACAGTATCTCCGGCACCGGTAAAAGCGCCGCCGACAACGAAGATGCCGGCAGCGGAACCTTCCGTCAGAGCAACGGAGTCTCCCGTCCTGCGGGTCACGACCATACCGTTGATCAAACCAAAAGCAGCCGCAGCGGCCACTGCTGTCGCAACAGCATCCTCTGCCGGTACCCCTGCTGCAGGCGGGACAGAACAGGAACTGGCGCAGCAGTCCGCAGAGCAGGGGCAGGACATGCTGCCGGCCGGTATGAACGAGGACGGTGTGATTGAAGACATGCAGGCGTATGACGCCTGGGCTGATGAGCAGACGCAGCGGGATATGCAGCGGCGTGAAGAGGTCAATATCAACCACAGCCACCGCCGTGATGAGCAGGATGATGTCGAGATTGGGGAGAACTTCTGATGATGTCGATTGGCTCCGTTAAATCGGCGGGCAGTGCCGGTAATTACTATACGGATAAGGATAATTACTACGTCATCGGGAGCATGGACGAACGCTGGCAGGGTAAGGGGGCTGAGGCGCTAGGGATCGACGGGAAAGCCGTGGATAAGGCGCTGTTTACGGAACTGCTGAAAGGGAAGCTGCCGGATGGCAGCGACCTGACCCGGATACAGGACGGCGCCAACAAGCACCGGCCCGGTTATGACCTGACCTTCTCGGCCCCCAAAAGCGTGTCGGTCATGGCGATGCTGGGCGGCGATAAGCGCCTTATTGATGCCCACAACCAGGCGGTAACCGAAGCGGTGCGGCAACTGGAGACGCTGGCCGCGACCCGGGTCATGACGGACGGTAAAAGCGAAACGGTGCTGACCGGAAATCTGATTGTGGCGAAATTCAACCACGACACGAACCGTAACCAGGAACCTCAGATACACACCCATGCCGTCGTCATTAACGCCACGCAGAACGGGGACAAATGGCAGTCTCTCGGCACAGATAAGATCGGTAAAACAGGTTTTATCGAAAACGTGTACGCGAACCAGATAGCGTTCGGGAAGCTGTACCGGGAGGCGTTCAAACCCCTGGTTGAGAAGCTTGGCTATGAGACGGAAGTTGTGGGCAAACACGGGATGTGGGAGATGAAAGGGGTCCCTGTGGAACCGTTCTCCACCCGGTCTCAGGAGGTCAGGGAGGCTGCAGGACCCGATGCCTCCCTGAAGTCACGGGATGTGGCCGCGCTCGATACCCGCAAGTCGAAAGAAGCCATCGATCCGGCAGAGAAGATGGTGGAGTGGATGAACACGCTGAAGGAGACCGGATTTGACATCCGGGGGTACCGTGAGGCCGCCGATGCGCGAGCCGCAGAGCTGGCCCGTGCACCTGCCGCGCCGGTGAACACTGACGGTCCGGATATCACGGATGTGGTGACGAAAGCGATTGCCGGTCTCAGCGACCGCAAGGTGCAGTTCACGTATGCCGACCTGCTGGCACGCACGGTCGGCCAGCTGGAGGCGAAGGACGGTGTGTTTGAGCTGGCGAGAAAGGGCATCGATGCCGCCATTGAACGGGAGCAGCTTATCCCTCTCGATCGCGAGAAAGGCCTGTTCACCTCAAACATCCACGTTCTCGATGAACTCGCCGTCAAAGCCCTGAGTCAGGAGGTGCAGCGCCAGAATCATGTCTCAGTCACGCCTGATGCGTCTGTGGTGCGCCAGGTCCCTTTCAGCGATGCCGTCAGCGTGCTGGCGCAGGATCGCCCGGTAATGGGTATCGTTTCCGGTCAGGGCGGTGCAACCGGCCAGCGGGAGCGGGTGGCCGAGTTAACCCTGATGGCCCGGGAGCAGGGGCGTGACGTCCATATCCTGGCGGCCGATAACCGCTCACGTGATTTTCTCGCCGGTGATGTGCGTCTGGCCGGGGAAACGGTGACCGGTAAATCCGCCCTGCAGGACGGGACGGCGTTTATTCCAGGCGGAACACTCATCGTGGATCAGGCGGAGAAGCTGAGCCTGAAGGAAACGATTTCCCTGCTCGATGGCGCGATGCGCCATAACGTGCAGGTCCTGCTCTCCGACAGCGGGAAGCGCAGCGGGACCGGCAGCGCGCTGACGGTGCTGAAGGCCAGCGGCGTGAATACGTCTCGCTGGCAGGGTGGCCATCAGACCACAGCCGACATCATCAGTGAACCGGATAAAGGAGCACGCTACAGCCGGCTGGCACAGGAATTTGCCGTCAGCGTGCGTGAAGGGCAGGAAAGCGTGGCCCAAATCAGCGGGACGCGTGAACAGAGCGTACTCAACGGCCTTATCCGTGACTCCCTCAGACATGAGGGGGTGCTGGGTGAGAAAGACACGACCATTACAGCCCTGACGCCGGTGTGGCTGGACAGCAAAAGCCGGGGCGTGCGGGATTATTACCGGGAGGGGATGGTGATGGAACGCTGGGATCCGGAGAACCGGACGCACGATCGCTTTGTCATTGACCGGGTGACCGCGAGCAGCAATATGCTGACCCTGAAAGACCGGGATGGGGTCCGTCTGGATCTGAAGGTTTCCGCGGTCGACAGCCAGTGGACGCTGTTCCGGGCAGATACACTGCCGGTGGCAGAGGGGGAACGTCTGGCGGTGCTCGGGAAGATACCGGACACACGCCTGAAGGGCGGGGAAAGCATCACGGTGATGAAAGTGGAGGAAGGGCAGCTGACGGTACAGCGGCCGGGGCAGAAAACCACGCAGACCCTGGCCGTGGGCGCGGGCGTGTTTGACGGTATTAAAATCGGCCACGGCTGGGTGGAAAGTCCCGGCAGGTCGGTTAGCGAGACGGCAACGGTCTTTGCGTCGGTGACGCAGCGTGAGCTGGATAACGCCACCCTCAACCAGCTGGCGCAGAGCGGAAGTCATCTCCGGCTGTACTCGGCGCAGGATGCGGCGCGCACGACGGAGAAGCTGTCGCGGCATACCGCCTTCAGCGTGGTCTCAGAGCAGCTGAAGACCCGATCCGGCGAGACGGACCTGGATGCGGCCATTGCGCAGCAGAAGGCCGGACTGCGTACCCCGGCAGAACAGGCCATTCACCTGGCCATCCCGCTGCTAGAGAGCCAGGACCTAACCTTCACCCGCCCCCAGCTGCTGGCGACGGCACTGGAAACCGGCGGTGATAAGGTCCCGATGTGGTCTATTGAGATGACCATTAAGAAACAAATCAAGTCCGGACAGTTGCTGAATGTCGGTGTCTCCCCGGGCCACGGTAACGACCTGCTGATATCCCGTCAGACCTGGGATGCCGAGAAAAGCATCCTGACCCGGGTACTGGAAGGCAAAGACGCGGTGGCCCCCCTGATGGACCGCGTGCCGGCCAGTCTGATGACGGACCTGACCGCCGGACAGCGGGCGGCGACCCGGATGATTCTGGAAACCCCTGACCGGTTCACGGTGGTTCAGGGGTATGCCGGGGTGGGGAAAACCACCCAGTTCCGGGCAGTCATGAGTGCCATCAGTCTGCTGCCGGAAGAGACCCGCCCGCATGTCATTGGTCTGGGGCCGACGCATCGTGCGGTCGGGGAAATGCAGAGTGCCGGCGTGGACGCGCGCACGACGGCGTCGTTCCTCCACGACACGCAGCTGCTGCAGCGCAATGGCCAGACACCCGATTTCAGCAACACGCTGTTCCTGCTCGATGAGAGTTCGATGGTGGGGTTATCAGACACGGCGAAAGCCCTGAGCCTGATTGCGGCCGGGGGAGGTCGCGCAGTGCTCAGCGGAGATACCGACCAGCTGCAGTCCATTTCGCCGGGCCAGCCGTTCAGGCTGATGCAGCAGCGCAGCGCCGCCGACGTTGCCATCATGAAAGAGGTTGTGCGGCAGGTGCCTGAGCTGAGACCAGCGGTCTACAGCCTGATTGACCGGGATATAGATCGTGCTCTGGCCACCATCGAGCAGGTCACGCCGGAGCGAGTACCGAGAAAAGAAGGCGCCTGGGTGCCGGGCAGTTCAGTGGTGGAATTCACGCCGACGCAGGAAGAGGAGATACGTAAGGCGCTGAGCAAGGGGGAAAGCCTGCCGGCAGGCCAGCCCGCGACGCTCTACGAGGCACTGGTGAAGGACTATACCGGACGGACCCCGGAGGCACAGTCGCAGACGCTGATTATCACCCATCTGAATAATGACCGGCGGGCACTGAACGGTCTGATTCATGACGCACGGCGGGAGAACGGGGAGACCGGCAGGGAGGAAATCACCCTGCCGGTGCTGGTCACGAGCAACATCCGTGACGGTGAACTGCGCAAACTGTCGACCTGGACGGCTCACAAGGGGGCGGTGGCGCTGGTTGATAACGTATACCACCGTATCGACAATGTGGATAAGGATAATCAGCTGATCACCCTGACTGACAGTGAAGGAAAGGAGCGATATATCTCTCCCCGTGAAGCCTCTGCTGAAGGTGTGACGCTTTATCGCCAGGAAGAGATCACCGTGTCTCAGGGGGACAGAATGCGCTTCAGCAAGAGTGATCCGGAACGCGGCTATGTGGCCAACAGCGTCTGGGAGGTGCAGTCTGTTTCGGGTGACAGTGTCACGCTTTCTGATGGCAAAACCACCCGCACGCTGACTCCGAAGGCGGATGAAGCACAGCAGCATATCGACCTCGCCTACGCTATCACGGCTCACGGCGCCCAGGGGGCCAGCGAACCGTATGCCATCGCGCTGGAGGGGATGGTGGGGGCGCGAAAACTAATGGCCAGCTTCGAGTCTGCTTACGTGGGATTGTCTCGCATGAAACAGCATGTGCAGGTCTATACCGACAGGCGTGAGGGCTGGATAAAGGCCATCCAGCATTCACCTGAGAAAGCGACGGCGCACGATATTCTTGAACCCCGTAACGACCGGGCGGTGAAAACCGCAGATCTGCTGTTCGGGCGGGCAAGGCCACTGGATGAAACCGCCGCTGGCCGGGCAGCCCTGCAGCAGTCCGGTCTGGCACAGGGAAGTTCACCGGGAAAATTCATTTCTCCGGGGAAAAAGTACCCTCAGCCGCATGTGGCGCTGCCGGCATTCGATAAGAACGGGAAAGCCGCCGGTATCTGGCTTAGCCCGCTTACCGATCGGGACGGACGGCTGGAGGCTATCGGCGGAGAGGGAAGGATTATGGGCAATGAAGACGCCCGGTTCGTGGCGCTGCAGAACAGCCGCAATGGTGAAAGCCTGCTGGCCGGGAATATAGGAGAGGGGGTCAGAATGGCCCGCGACAATCCCGATACCGGGGTGGTGGTGCGGCTGGCCGGTGATGACCGCCCCTGGAACCCCGGGGCCATGACCGGCGGGCGGGTATGGGCTGAACCGGCGCCGGTGGCTCCGGTACCGCAGGCCGGGGCTGACATTATCCTCCCGCCAGAGGTACTGGCACAGCGGGCGGCAGAAGAACAGCAGCGCCGGGAAATGGAAAAACAGGCGGAACAGACTGCCCGGGAAGTGGTCGGGGAGGCGCGTAAAGCCGGCGAGCCGGCGGACCGGGTGAAAGAGGTTATCGGGGACGTCATTCGCGGACTGGAGCGTGACCGGCCGGGTACGGAGAAAACGACGCTACCGGATGATCCTCAGTTCCGGCGCCAGGAGGCGGCGATTCAGCAGGTGGCCTCAGAAACTCTGCAGCGTGATCGTCTGCAGGCTGTGGAGCGGGACATGGTTCGTGACCTGAACCGCGAGAAAACCCTCGGGGGCGACTGACGCGCCTGCGGCTTGTCTGCTCCGGCAGACTGCCCGATTAAAATCGGGCAGTCTGCCGGAGCGCTAAAAGGAAAAAAACATGAGAGCACAACACACATTTCTTGGCGCGACAGACAGCTGGCTTCAGCGTCTGCTGACCTGGACACCGGGACAAACGGATATGATTAAAACGGTCGCACTGGTACTGATGGTGATTGACCACACTGGCTTACTGCTGGCCGGAAACAATGAAGTGATGCGCCTGCTGGGACGCGGTTGTTTTCCACTGTTCGGACTGGTGTGGGGAATGAACCTGGCCAGGCACCAGGAAATCCGCCAGTCGCAGCTGAATCATCTCTGGTGCTGGGCGATGATCGCTCAGGGGGCGTTTATCCTGGTGGGCTATCCCTGGTACATGGGCAATATCCTTTTTTCATTCGCTGTCACGGGGCAGGCGATGCGCTGGTTCAGCTTACGGACCCGTAACGATATGCTTCTGGCTATCGCTATTGTGATCGCCTGGGTGCCGTTGTCCGCGGACAGCTATGGCCTGGCTGGCGTCTTTATGCTGATCAACAGTTACCGGCTGTGCCGCGCCACGGAAGCGGTGGAAAGAACGGGCTATGCTTTACTGTGGGCGGTAATGGTCCTGCTGTTGAATCTTCATGATGCCGGGCAGTCTGTCGCTGGTCTGGCGATCGCCCTTCTTGTCGTGAGTGTGTGCTCTGATATCGGGAAACAGGTTAAACGGTTCTGGCCACCCCATTTTTTTGTATTGTTCTATGCTGTTCATCTGGCAGTGCTGGGGATTGTGGCTGCATAACGAGCCAGAGATTAGCCGGTTGCCTGCAGGGAGGATGATCCGGCCGGCAACCTGGCGTATCTTACTGGCCTTGTGTTAACTGCAGGAATACCTCAACCTATGACGGAAGAAAAACGACCCACGCTCAGTCTGAAAAAAAAGCCAGCAGAACGGTCGACTGGTACTGAGCCTGAAAGCCCACGCATTGTCAGGCGCAAGCAAGTGGTTAATGTCACCACGCCGCCGGCATGGAAAGTCAAAAAAGAAAAGCTGGCCAGGAAAGCGGAGAAGATCGCTTCGGCTGAACCTGTTCCGCCTGAACCCGCTAGCCCAGAAAAAACCAACAGGAAAATTCGTTATCTCCGCTTGCCGGCGTTGCAGGTGGCCATTGATACCCTGCAACCCTGGTGGCCCGCACTTTTTGATGGTGATAAGCCACGTCTGCTGGCGACGGGGATCCGGGAAACCATATTTAACGATATAGCTTCCCGCGGGATACCGCTGTCCCATAAGCAGGTCATTAAATGTCTGAAACGGATTACTCGCTCTGAACAATACCTGTCATCGATGATCGCCGGTGCTGAACGCGTTGACTTAAATGGTACTCCGGTGAGTGTCGTGACTCCGGATGAAGAGCAGTATGCGAAGCTGAGAATGGAAAAGCAGCGCCGGCAGCAGGCAAGAATTCAGAGCGATATGGTTTAATTTTATTTAAAACCTCTCACTTAATCTGTTTATCCCCTTCAACACTGCCAGTGTTATTTAATAATGCTGGCAGGGTGATAATATTTGTATTTCTTCCTTTATTATTTAACAAGGATATCTATGAATATCAAAACTGCTTTAATTGCGGTGGCTGTCTCCTCTTGTATGTTAACCCCTACCCTGGGCCAGGCCAGTGAACATTCTTCTGTATTCACCCCGGAACAGGAAAAAAGAATTGGTGAAATTGCAGCAGATTATATGCGTGCGCATCCTGATATTCTTATTCAGATGAGCGAAAAGCTGCAGGCAGAACAGCAGGAAAGGGAAAGTCGCGAGTTGAAATCAGCTGCGCTGGCACAACAAGCCAGAATTCTGTCTGATAAAAACATCCCATCATGGGGACCCGCTGAAGGGACGGTCATGGTCGTCGAGTTCTTCGACTATCAGTGCATCTGGTGCAGCAGACTGGCACCAGAACTGGAAAAAGTCATGAAGGCTAACACGAACGTGCGGTATTACTTCATGGAGTGGCCAGTGTTTGGCAGCCGCTGGCCGGAATCACTTCTCGCTGCGAAGACTGGTCTGCAGGTCTGGAAAGAGAAGGGGGCAGAAGCATATTTAACGTATCATAATAATATCTATGGTACCGGGCTGAATGAAGGCAGACTCACGCAGGAGATTATTGAAAAACAATCCGGGAAAATAAATTTTAACCAACACACCATTGAAGCAATCAATAATACGTTGAAGAATATCAATCAGATCGCCACAACAACAGGCTTAACCGGCACGCCGGGTGTAATTATTATGCCGCTCAATGGAGCGACAGAGGATAACACCACCGTCTTTTCCGGGATGACAGAAGCAGAGAATATTCAGCAGGCAATCAATAAAGCACAGGGGAAATAAATAATGAAATACTCAGTATTGTCTGGTTTTCTGGCAGTGACTTTGTTCGCCCCCGGTGGGGTGATGGCTCAGCCAACTGTACAGGCGGGGTTTTCTCCTGAAGGGTCGGCGTTGCAGCTGGTACTGAATACGATCGTTACTGCGCAGCAAAGTATTCGCTTGATGGGCTACAGCTTCACTTCACCGGAAGTAACGCGAGCACTGATCCAGGCGAAACAGCGGGGTATCGATGTCAGAGTGGTACTTGACTGGAAAGCCAACAGCGCGAAAGGGAGTGCAGGTGTGGCGGCGATGAATCTGCTGGCCAATGCTGGTATTCCTGTACGAACCGTCAGCCAGTTTAAAATCATGCACGACAAGGTGATCATTACCGACGGCCGAAACGTGGAAACGGGGTCGTTCAACTATTCCCGCGCTGCGGCGAACAGCAACTCCGAAAATGCCCTGGTCATCCGGGATTACCCTGCGCTGGCTGATACCTATCTGAAGCACTGGCAGTCCCGGTGGGAGATGGGGAGGGACTGGCTTACTACGTACTAAATCACATAGCCGCTAACCTGTTCCGCTGCGCCAACAGCGGCAGGTTATATAACAAAAAATAACGTAACTCTCGCCGCTTCAGTCTACCTGTAGTATCTTTGTCCAAGTATTTAATTAAATGCTTGAGGAGGCAGAGATGTCACAGGTAGTAAACGCAATTACTTCCTCATCCAAACGTTCCTACAGAAAAGGAAATCCTCTTTCTGCAGCAGAGCGCCAGCAAAAAGCGGTTGCACGTAAGAAAGAGACACACAAAGAAGTCAGGGTGTTTGTCAAAGATGCCCTGAAAGATAAGCTGCAGGTAATGTGTGAAAATGCTGGAATGACGCAGGCTGAGATGATTGAGCTGCTTATTCAACGGGCTTCAGTGAAACAGGATAGTAACGTAACGACGTCACATTCTTGATCCGTTGTGCTTTGAATGCTAGATTACCAAACGTTTAGATGTTTGCGGCTGGCCACGCCATAAGGTGGCAGGGAGCTGGTACCGTAGAGTTAATCCGGGCCAGAAAAGGAAAAACCCCGATAATCCTCACTAAGTTTGGCGACTGGAGAAGATTACCGGGGCTCACTTAAAACTGCATAGAGGTTGTTGCTCTATGCAGGGAGTATAGATTTATGCTCAGAAAAGTTCAAGACCTTCTGTGCTCACTCCTTCCGCGCAACATAAGCGCAGGAAGCGGTGACTGATCATAACCAACAAAGCTCACGCAAGTATGTTCAGGTAAACAATCCTGAACCTGTTTTCACGGTTCCCCAGGACTACACTCCCTGGCCTTTCTCGCTGAAACTTATGGTAAAAGCCAATGGTTTCACTGAAAGTTTCAGTTTCGATATCGCATCTGCGATGTCGCGTAGGGACGGAATACGAAAACGTAAACCCCCATTTTTGCGCCGCAGAGCGATGAATGCGTTGCTCATGGCGATGTGTTTTTATTACGATCCCCTGTCAAATAAAGTTCTGCGCTCACTCAGAGAGATTGCCCTGGAGTGCGGACTTGCAACTAAATCTCTTTCTGGCGAAGTGTCCATTACACGAGCAATCAGGGCACTGGAATCGCTGGAAAAAGATTTTGAATTTGTTGCCTGCTCATCGGATCGCTATTTAACTGCTGAGATTTTTTTCACCCCTAAGCTGTTCGAATTTCTTGGCGTATTTCCACTCTCTCTGAGCGAAGCCAGACTGAAGTGTCTGGCCGCCAAAAACAGCGGCAGGGAGAGTGCAGATGAGTAATGCGCACAATCCGCAACACTGGAGTCAGCTGGATACGGAAGAACAGATCCGTTTCTGGCAGGGGGTAGAGGACGGCCATGTGGCATCTTTTCTGGTTTCCCCGGAGAAGAAATCTACCCGTCGCCGGCGCGGCGAGCACTCCACAAAACCCAAATGTGAAAACCCGACCTGGTTTCGACCGGAGCATTACAAAAAACTGGGTGGCCAGCTGGGGCACGCCTATAACCGTCTTGTTCAAAAAGATCGCACCACTGGTGAGGTGCGACTGCGTATGCACGTATCGCTTCATCCGCTGTACGTCAGGGAACGCCGTCGGGCTGGCCGCCGGTATGGCTTCCGGCCAGAAAAGCAACGTCTGCTGGATGCTATCTGGCCAGTGCTGATCAGTTTCTGTGATGCCGGCAAGCTGACGGTCGGTATGTGTATTTCTCGTCTGGCAAAAGAACTCAGCCAGAAAGACAGTCATGGAAAAGTTATTCCGGAAACAGAGGTAACAGTCTCACGTCTGTCCCGGTTGATTGACGAACAGGTTCGTTTTGGTGTCCTGGCTGTATCTGAAGAAAATAGCTGGGACAGGGAATCGCGTACCTGGCTTCCTAAATACGTCTATATCACCGCGTTAGGGTTTCAGATGCTGGGAGTGGATCTGGAAAAACTTGATGCGGAACAACAAAAAAAGCTCCGGCAAAGCGAAGAGCGTCGTCGTCTTATCGAGGAGGGGATTCTGCGTGAAGATGAGGAGATCTCCCCGCGTGCAGCACGTGAGCGCTGGTACCGTCAAAAAACTCTCGATGCACTGAGGTTCCGTCGGCAGCGTGGCGCCGAGCGTAAACGAGCTAACCGCCTGGCCAGATATTCTCGTGAGCGCCAGATTCACGAAATGTCGCTTCATATCCTGAAGACAATGCCGGCAGACGAGGCTTACTGGTGTACAACGGAGCGGCTGCAGCAGCTGGCCATTCAGAACCTGTATCAGCTGGATCTGGCCCTGGCTCCGCCGTCCTGACGGATATCATTTAGCTATTTTTTCTATGCCCCTGCCCGGGGCTTTTGGCGTTTGTCCGGATTCATGAGATTGCCTGGTTTTTATCCATCTGGCGTTCAGGCCGTCGGACCATCGCTGGTTTGAGCACGTTTACCCTGTGACGTTCGCACCAGGTTTTCACTTATCCACAAAAACCCGCAAATGAATAAACAGGGAATTTAGCAAAAGGGTAACAGCAAACCTGCAAAATAGTCTTACCCCACTTTTTTTAATCCCCTGCATTGCAAGCTGCAGGGAGATCTTTTGTCTTTGCCGGCTATGTGAATAACTCAATGAGGCCTTCGCTTACAGCGGCCGCACGCGTCCGCGTCGCTCAGATATAAGTAGCTCCCATCGCTCCGCGACGGGCCCCCGCCGGAAAATTAAATTAGTTACAGCATTCAAAATGAAATCCATCATAAAACCGGCGCCGGTTTGCCGGCCAGGTGCCCCTCCCCACCACTAAAAAGCGCCGCCGCCCGGCCCAAAGGGCCGGAAGACATCGCTTTTAATGATGGATGTTGTAACTAGAAATATGAGCCGCTTCAGGTGCCCTCGCATCAGGTTTTGCAGTACACGCTCGTAAGCGGCCCTAACGGCCCGCATAACGCGGAGATACGCCCCGACTGCGGCTATGCCTTGTCGGGACCACTCCGACCGCGCACAGAAACGCCTGAGACGCTGTAAGTGGGTATGGCTTTACAGGACGAAGGGATGGATTGGTGGAAACTATCACCTCTGTAGCCGGCTTCGCCGGGTGACGGCGCCATTCAGCAGCAGAGACTTTTTCAGCAACTGCTGGCGCCTCCATGCGCCAGAGGCGCATCACAAACCCACCATATTTATACTGTTAAATCATGCGATTATTGATCCTAAGGATGATTTAATGCGATATGCTCACCTGCGTAACCTGGTGAAAGCATCATCACCTTCAGTAAACCGTTTCGTCCGGGCGGCCTTAAGCATCACCTGATTCTGGCGCGCCTGGTAAACCCGTATCGATGAACAGCAGAAAGGAGTTGCCTGTGGCAGATAATTCAGGAAGGAGAGGTTCTGTTGAAATACCAGAGATCGTCAGAGCTCCGGCATGGCGCAGGGTTCTCGACTGGTCGCGTGAGGAGCTGCTGCACCGCCTGGGATACGTGGCTGGATCCTTCATCCTCTTATTTTGCCCGCCCCTATACGCTTGATTACCGTAAACCCGACGGCACAGGCCACCTTGAGGGGCTCCTGATTACGATCCCGGAGGCTGAAAATCTCATCCAGGAAGAGATAATTCACGATTTTCAGTGTGACATCAGTTTACTGAAAGGAATGTCCAGTTCTAAGTCAGAGAGCCATGACATCACTGATATTAACGATCTTGCGGTGCTGCGCAGTCCCGGGCTGACCGAACCCGTCACCCCGGAACATCTTCAGAAGAATATGTCTCATGGCGGGTTGCGCCTCGACCGTATGCGGTTTGCGGAATATCCGTGGTCTGAACGCCGGTATTACTGGCACAATGACGACGGTTCCCATCATTTCAGCGCTGCCCGGTATCAGGCTGGCCGCCTGCAGCAGCCTGTTCCGCTGACAGGCGCGCTGCACCGCTACAGTGTGAATGTGCAGATGGTGCCTGCATTGCGTAATAAATGGCAGATGTTTGTGATCCCGAAGGAAGAGCTGTTCGGCAGTTTTTATGATTCGATGAAGGCCTTTGAAAGCCCGTTCGCCTGGTCAGCGTTACCTGAGAACATGCACGATCCGAGGACGAGTGGCACAGAGCTGTGCATTATATGGCTGGAGCGGGATAACGCCAGAGCCTGTGCCGCGGCAAACGTTCTGGCCAGATATGGATTCCCTGACTTCGGCGAGACGCTGACAGGACTTGCCAGATACGGGCAAAGGAAGTCAGTGCTGGCCGGTTAGTTGTCGCTTTTCTGCATCTTCCGCCAGCGACAGGGCGCAACCTGCGCTGGCTCCGCCCATAATCCCGTTCGGTTCTTATGGGCTGTTTCCTCCCGGACGCTGTACGCCGGTATTAGCGATTTGCCCCGGTTCCGGCATACGTTGTTTCTTGCGGGAAAGATACCGCGGGTCGGGAGAGTATGAACTTAATACTTTCTGCAGGCATAATGTAGCCCCTGTATCCCGATCAGAATGTTTCCCGGTGTTCACTGGCAATTTTTTTCTTCGGTTGACTGACAGTGGTTTCCATACCGGCCGCCTTTATGCGGGCATTATCCGGTTTCATCCCTGCGTCCCGAAGTACAAAAACCCGTATACTGTCAAGAAGCAGGCCTGCCTGGTCTTTCAGTGAGCCGCTGGCAGCTGAGGACTCTTCAACAAGGGACGAGTTCTGCTGGGTGGTGGTGTCTATCTGTCCCATCGCGACGTTTATCTGGCTGATCCCATCACTCTGTTCATCGCTGGCCTGCGATATTTCATCAACCAGCTGCTGCACGCGGGAAACATTCTCAACGATTGCCTGCATTCCGTTGTGGGCTTCTGATACAAGCCCACGCCCGTCAGTAATTTTATTTACCGAAGCACTGATGATGTCACGTATCTCTTTTGCTGAGGATGAACTCCGCTGCGCCAGCGCTCTCACTTCTCCGGCTACCACAGCAAATCCACGCCCCTGTTCGCCGGCGCGGGCAGCTTCCACTGCGGCATTCAGTGCCAGGATGTTGGTCTGGAATGCGATCCCTTCAATCACCGTTATGATGTCTGTCATCTTCTGTGCGGCGTGATGGATATCGTCCATGGCAGCAGAGACTTCATGCATACGCTCACTGTTCGTTCTTACTACCCGTCCCGTTTCAGTAAACATATTGTTCACGCGACGGGCATTCTCCGCTGTACTTTTTATTGTGGCAGTCAGCTGCTCCAGTGTAGCTGCTGTTTCCTCCACACCGGCGGCCTGCTCTTCCGTTCTTGAGGCTAAGTCCTGATTACCTGCATCGATTTCATCCGCTGCAAGCGCGATGCTTTCTGCGCCGGAACGGACATTACTGACCGTGACTCCGAGCGCGCTGACCATGTCTTTCAGGGAATGCATCAGTTGTCCGAGTTCATCCCGGGAGTGGACCTGCACCTGGATCGTCAGATCTCCATGGGCCACTTTGCCCGCAACGTTAACCGCTTCTTTAAGCGGCCGGGTAATACTGCGGGTAATATACCAGGCTGTAAATATTCCCAGGGCAATGCCCAGAACAACAAACAATACCATCAGCATCTCTGTCTTTTCTGAGGTCTGCCGTATTCCTGCATGTGTGTCATCGATCACCTCTTTCTGAAAGTCCACCAAAGCCTGTACAGCCTGCTGGTATTCCTCGGTGACGGGCAGGAAGTGTCCGGAAATGAAGTCATTCATGGCGTCATTTTCACCCCGCTCAGCCATAGCCAGACCTTCACCACGGAGTGTGATGTATTTTTCGCGCAAGGCGACCATTTTACCGAGACGGGCTTTACCTTCTTCCAGCTTGATGAGCGGGGTCAGCATCGACTGCACCTGAGTGGTCTTCGCTGAGTCGTTAGCAATAGCACTGAGAATTTTCTCCCGCAGCGCTCTGTTTTCCGTTCCCATGGCCGCCATTGAGGCTCCGCTGTTCCTGTCCACCAGGGTCAGCCATTCTTCCGCCATGCGCTCTTTACGCAGGTCGAGATTTATCATTTCGTCCACATCCTGTACATTTTCCCTGGTAAACATCCAGGCACTGATACCCATCAGAAGCATCATAAAAAGTACGAGGCAAAAACCGGCACTAAGCCGGGTGCTGACACGCATGTCATTAATTTTCATTATATTATCCTTAGTCTGGTATTCCTGTAAGAACTGAAGAACTGACCTGGATAAAAATAAAAATTTTGTCACCACGTCTTGAAAGGTATCGGAAAAAAAAAAAAAATCTGTAGAGCAAATATCAGAGATGGGATATTTAGGGGGCCGCTTGGAAAACGGAAAATATCCTACGCTAAGCCTGTTTTTTGTACAGACTGCTAGCGGCGAGATCCTTTGACCCAGATGTCACCAGAACGTAGGGCTCCCTTCAGCTCATTCAGCACGCAAAATTCGTAATATTTACGATCAATGCCGGAGGGCGTGATCACAACCTTTCTCCAGCTTTCCGGGATGAACCCGGTTGGCGCGGAAAACGGTATTTTTGGGGTTCCGCGCCCATTTCCTCCAAAAGTCCCACCTTTCACACAAAAATCATTATTTATCATGTGGTTAATTATTTAACTCGTACTCCGTGTCATCTTCATCGCTTAGTGGATCTACACCCTCCAGAAGACTGTCCAGACTTGTGATCGCAACTTGATCTTCGAAAGGGCACTGTTGCAAATATAGGCATGGAGGGACTTCTTCTTAATGATGAAGTCTTACATTTCAAAGACTCTGCTCACCAGACGCATCTCGCCCAGGGGATCGCCATAATAAAATGCTGAAGCCTGGCCTTTGCGTAGTGCTCGCATCACCTCGATTCCTTTGATGGTGGCGTAAGCCGTCTTCATGGACTTAAATCCCAGCGTGGCACTGATTATCCTTTTCAGCTTGCCATGATCGCACTCAATAACATTATTGCGGTACTTAATCTGCCTGTGTTCAACATCAGGCGGACATCGACCTTCGCGTTTCAACTGGGCGAGTGCACGGCCGTATGTCGGGGATTAATCAGTGTTGATGAGCCGGGGGACCTGCCAGCCTTTCACGTTATTTAAAATCTTTCCAGGAAAACGATATGCAGCTTTGCTGTTACGACGAGGAGAGAGATAGAAATCGATGGTGCGACCTTTGCTGTCAACGGCACGGTACAGATAAGCCCACCGTCCATTTACTTTGATATACGTTTCATCGAGATGCCATGAGTAGAACCCGGAAGGGTTTCGCCAGTACCAGCGCAGGCGTTTCTCCATTTCGGGGGCATAACGCTGAACCCAGCGATAAAGGGGGGTGTGATCGACATTCACGCCGCGTTCGGCCAGCATTTCCTGCAGCTCACGATAGCTGATGCCATATTTGCAGTACCAGCGTACTGCCCAGAGAATGATGTCTCGCTGAAAATGCCGGCCTTTAAATATGTTCATGGGAAGCGTCACTGGTGAAAATGAGAACAAAGTTTATCAGCACTGCGATCTTTGCAACTGAGCAAAGCCATTAATGCTAAAACTATTATTACTTTTTTTCATCAACGGTTAGGCAGGTGGATTAATGGTTAAGATTAAGGAAATAGAAATGAAGTATCCAGGCGCAGGGGCTTGGCAAATAGGAGACAGTCCAGACCTGGCAAGCGAGCTTGCGAACCTTATTAAAAAAGGAATCAAAACGGCATCTTGTGGATCTTTTTCTTCTTACCAACAGGAAGAGTCTGCTCCGAGGATTGGCAGCTATAACATAATTCTTGATGGACAGAATGTCCTGATATGCGTGATCCGGCTGGTTTCGCTGCAACTGGTGCGTTTTTGCGATGTTAATGAGGAATTCGCTCGCAAAGAGGGTGAAGGCGATTTAAGTCTTGAATACTGGAAGCAAGAACATCAGCGATTTTTCACCCGTGAAGGTCATTTTTCTGAGGATATGGAGTTGATCGCAGAAGAATTCGAAGTGGTTGAGGTGCTGTAATCGGAGAGAAAATTGCTGATGTTTATCTGCGTCACTCAGAACCTCGGCTGACGTTTAGTCTTAAAGACCAAGCTTATTTTTTAACACTTCATACGGTGTTTTACCAGCATGAGCTGAGTGGGGGCGATGACAATTATAAAAAGCTTCCCATTCAGCTAATTTTTCATGTAAATCGACATCATCCTTATAATCGATTAATTGATAAAACTCTTGTTTATCTGTAATGCGAACGCTCTACCTTCCCAGTCAATCTGGGGGTGGCTGGCTTGATATAAACATGCTCCATCCCGAGTTCATGAATATGCCAATTGAATTTTGATTGGAATTCGTGGCCATTATCCGTTCTAATCGTTTTGATTCTAAAGGGAAATTTATTTACAACATAATTAATAAAATCAATGGCATTAGCCTGATTGTGCTTTTCATAAATTTTAAGTGCTCTGATCCGTGCCGTATCATCAATCGCCGTATATTGAAAACGTTTAATTCGTTGACCATCTGGCGTATTAAAAAATAGGAACTTCACATCAACTTGAACATGGTGCCTGGGCACTTGTTTCTGATAACGTTTAAATAGTGGTTTAGAGCGACTTCGCTGATTTTGGAGAAGTTGGTTTAATTTTTTTCTTAGTAATACATAGTAGCAGCCAGAGCGTGATATTTTGATGTTATGAAACCGCAGAAGATACCAAGCGATGCGCTGGGGGCCAAAATGGTAAGTCGTACGCAGATAAACAACCAGCTCTTCAATATGTTTTGCAACTCTTCTGGTTGGATTTTCAGTACAGGGTTTATTGTTGATTAATCCTTTCTCGCCATCACGTTCATAAGCTCTTTTCCAAGTATAAAAAGTTTGTCTACTGATCCCAAAATGACGACAAGTTTTAGCAATATTTTTGCTCTCGCGGGCATGATTTAAGATTTTGTTTTATGTGCAATATCTCGTTTAGCTTTAATATTCATCATGTCTGACCTCCGGCTACAATTAGAAAAAACTAATTGTCAACCGAAGTCCAGACTTTCATAGATAAATGGTTATTACAACGCATACCTCCCTCATACGACCAATGGTGGTTTATCGCCTTGCTTACATGAAGAAAAATGGAAACAGATTATTCCGGTGTCTTGATTTTGTGATCCACTACATGCGAGATTAGACTCAATCGAGAAATTCCGTCAGGAATCTCCGTAACTGTCGGCTACATTCAACCGGAGCCATGTGAGTTTGTCCTTCAAGAACATGTAGCTTGGCGTCTGGTATACCATTTCGGGCAGCTTCCATCATGCCGTCGCCAAAAAACTGATCCAGTTCCCCTCCGATAATCAATGTCCTTGCTGTGATCGAGGTCAGATCGACTGGCTCAGCCTGCATTATCAATTGAAGATATCGCACAATAACGTCACCGGAGTTCATTTTTTCTGTAAGTTTGTTGCAGTCCACCCAGAGCTTTATCTTCAGTAACAAATTCAGCAGGGGATTGCGGAATATTGCCGCAAAGTCATTGATCAGCTCGTAGTACTGCTCCTGTTGGGCGAACTGGATTTGTCGATTTATCCTGTTTTCGCCGTTCTCGCTGAACTTGTGAGCGCTCGCCACCAGAATCAGCTTCTTAACCCACCCTTCACGCGCTGCCGCAAGCTTTGTCGCCAGCAATCCGCCATAGGATATCCCTATGAGCGAAAACGCCGAGACCTTCATGTCTCTGATGGCGCGCTCATAGTCTGTCACAATCGTTTCAATCGTCGCCTTTGCTTCGGGCTGCTGATCGTAGCCAATCAGGATGAAGCCCTGTGTTGGCGGCAACATACGTGCGACACGCTTTGCGTCCCGGAGCATCCGGTCAAAGCTGTGTTTGCGTACAAAACCTTGCCCACCGTTGATCACGATCACGGGATCAGTTTGATCACCCATGCGAATATAGGGAATTCTTTCGAGCAAAAAGCCGGTCTTAAATTTGGTCATGATCATCCTCAGCAGCAATAGCTGCTTTCACCAGTACATTGGCTGTTGGGTTATTTATCAGCGATCTGCCGGGCAATAGCTTGCGCTAGAGGTGGCATCGGCAGCTCTATCCGGATGCAAACACGGCCATCCCGTGTTCTCGATACCAAACCGGCATCGCAGATCTCGCGGCGCAGCAAGGCGTTATCTCCGAAACTGTGCCACGCTTTCATAAGTGCGTCCAACTCGGCTTCCGTCAGTTTCGTCCGGCCGGCAAGCGAGACCAAAGCACCCATAGAACCGATATCTGATCCGAACGTTTGCTTGGAAAGCGCGTAAGAACACCATCCTTATCAAAGCATCGGGTCACACGCTCCACGCTCGCTCGTCAATAATAGGGTGTTTTTCTTCCTTTACGGGGTTTGAGGGCCAATGTAACGAAAACGTACGCTAAGAAGCTAATTCATTGTTTAAATTTAAGTTTAACGTTCTCAGTTCTCCCTTCAAAACATCCTCCGGTAGCGTGAATGTATAATGCCCCAGCATATTGATATGCCCGTGCATCAGTGGGGATATCTAGGCTGGTCGCTGCTTATGGATGAGCGTCTTTAGTAGAAGTTCCGCAGATCTCCCCAGTGCGAACCTCGCACGTCACTCTGTGACGCATTTGGTCAGTTAACGCTTGTTCTGGATAATGGCATTCCTGGATTCAATGTCGTGCCTGTAGTTTGCAGATACGGTGTTAATCAATGGCCGTGAACACATCTGTGATGCCAGCTGGTCGCCCGGACGAGCGGCGTGTTAATGTCCTGAACATCGAGGCCAAGGGCTTTCTTTATTCTGGTTTAAGTATGTCTAAGTTTCTTAAAAGTGATGTTAGTGAACTTACTGGTCCGCTATGACTTATGCCCGAGCGAGTTATATCCCAAGGCATGGCATCATCAGTGCAGTAATCTCCAGCACATTGCATATCAAAATGTTTATCTAACAAACCAATAGGTACCCAGACATAAGGTAAATCTCGCAACAAATTGGGTACGGTAGAACCACATGTCGAGCAAAAATCCGTACGGTAACCAGTTGATTTACACCATGAGAAAATGCCGCTATCTCCTTGGGTCCAGAAGAAATCATTGGCATTTATAATAGTCGCGAGATTATAACCAACCCCGCTTTGCTTCCTGCAAAGCGAGCAATGGCAACGATAAAACTTTGATGGAATTACCGATATTTCAAATGCGATTTTTCCACATAAACATGAACCTTTCATTTAAATCCACTCTGACCTTTTTGATACTACCTCTGATGGATAGGGTGACTGATGTGATTGGCGTCATCCGGCTGGAGGGAGCCGGATGACGGGATACTTTAGTTATTATTTTTGATTCAAATTTACGACAGCTTCACGCAAATAAGCCAGTAGTGGTGGTGTAAGCCAGGTGCCTTCGCTCAGCGTGGGTTCCTGCTCCATTGCCCGGCGGATTTTCATCTGCGTGGCTGGATTTTCACCGGCGTAAGAACGGAACAGCGCCAGCCAGTCGGCGGCCACTTGGCGGGCATGTGCGCTGTCCGGTGCGATGCCGTCGTTGAGGGCTGATTGGAGGCGAGCGATCAGCGCGGGCCACTCCTGCATGCGGTCGAAATAGTGTTTGCGGACATAGGCATACTCTTCTTCGGACAGATATTTCTGATAAATTGTCAGCTTGGTTTCAGCAAATGCACGGGTGATATAGTCGGTCATGGCCGGCGTGATACCGATCTGTTCACGCATTGACGGCTCATCGGCGTGCATGGCGTTCAGACGCGTGAGAAACGCCGGATTGCCGGCAGTGTCGCGCTCCAGAGTTAGCATCCAGCGGCGCGCGATGCGCTGCGCCTGCGGATCCTCCGCCGGCGTGCCGTTTGCCATCAGTTCATGCACCTGCTGTACCATTGCCGCCCATTCTTGCTGGCGTTGCGTATCGGCCTGATAAAACGGCAGCTGCGCCAGTTCATCAGCAGTGAAATATTTATCATACATAGTCATTAACTCCAACGTTGTCAGCCAGTCGTTCAGTTCCGGATCATCGCCCGCCGTCAATTGCAGCTGCATCGTCTGCAGGCGAGCGCGCAGCGCGGTGATTTGCGCCAGTTGCTGGTTCAGCATGGCAATCTGCCGCTCAAGCACCGTTGGCAGCTCCAGATCCGAACGTTCCAGAATCGCCCCGACCTCGGCCAGCGTCAATCCCATGCGGCGTAGCGCCTGGATATGATGCAGACGGGCGATATCGGCCCGGTTATACAACCGGTAGCCGGAGTCGGAGCGCGCAGAAGGGATCAGCAAACCAATATTGTCGTAGTAGTGTAGTGTGCGAACGGTAATACCGGAACGGCGTGCCAGTTCGCCGACTTTCAGTAACATAGTATGTTCCCCCTTTGTGCGAGCAGAGAGACTAAAACCTGACGCGGCGTGAGGGTCAAGCGGGGAAATGTTTTTTTATCGTGGGAAACGAGAAAGACTGGTTTGCAGGGGTTCAATAAAGAGTTTTTAATTGAGAGGGCGAGGCGCTGACCTGTTTCCCGCAGTCTGCAAAGTAGATCTAGGGGTCAGTTTGGATATCGAAAATTATTGTACTATAAGGGCTTCCCCGGCATGTCAACGCCGGTGTTTATGGTTTCTGTCTGCTCTTCAGTAAAAATAAAGGGGAGAGACTGCGGTACTATAAACGGCCATGATGAATCGTCATCGATTCGGGCCCTGATGAAAGACGCGCGTGAGGTTCTTGTTCGTTAAGCGGATACGTATATCCTGTACAATAGCCAGATAGGCCTCACGGGGTCTAACCCTTTATCATCAACGAATTGCAGGTCAGATGGTGGTACTGCTTCGAGCTTTAATTGGCTGAGTACAGCCGGAAATCATCACCGTAATGTAGTGATGCCCAGCATAGCCGCGCGTTTTTGGCGGCGATGGCCACAACAGCCCGCCAGTACCCTCTGCGCTCAACCAACATACAAACCCAACGGCTGAATGAGTCAGTCCTTTTCTCAGCGCCAATAAGCACTGAACGAGCTCCCTGTACCAGAAGCGTTCGCAGATACGCATCATCGGCTTTTGTGATCCTGCCGAGCTTCGACTTTCCGCCGCTGCTGTATTGTGATGGCGTCAGCCCCAGCCAGGCTGCCAGCTGGCGCCCATTCTTAAAATCATGTGCATTACCAATACTGGCGACCAGCGCACAGGCCGTTGTGGGGCCAACGCCCTTTAATTCCATCAGCCGCTGACTGCGATGATCTGTTTTGGCCATGCGGGACAAAATTCTGTCATATTCAGCTATGTTGGCTTCGATGCGGGCAACGTGCTCCAGCAAATCATCAGCACATTGCTGAACCTGAAGTGGTAAGGAATTCTTCTGTGCAGAAACCATGTGTCGCAGGGAATCAGTACTTTGTGGCGCGATGACGCCGAATTCAGATATCAATCCTCGCAGGCGATTATACGTTGCTGTTTTCTCTTCGATAAATCCCTGACGAGTACGATGCAGGCACTGCATCGCCTGCTGGCTTTCATCCTTAACTGGTACAAATCGCATATGTGGGCGACGAACCGCTATCACAGATAGCCTGTGCATCAGCTGCATCATTTTTCCCTGATTTACCGGCCATGCGATAAGGAGATACAAACTTTGCAGCCATCAGACGCGGCTCATGACCATACTGCCGGAACAGTCTTGCCCAGTAATGCGCTCCGGAACAGGCTTCCATTCCGATCACACAGGGTGGCAACCCAGCAATCAGCCCGGGAAGAGCGGTACGGGTTACTCTGGATTTAATCAGAACTGTTTTGCCATTCTGATCAACACCGTGAACAGCGAACACATTTTTAGCAAGATCGATACCGACTGTCGTGATGGTCATAACGAATCCCTCTGGGGTTGTGTTTACCCCATGATTGCACAAGAGTTAATCAGGCGCATAATCAGGGGAAGTCCTTTCCATTCGTTAAGGTTGTTTTTTGACCTTCCGACTTTAGCTGGCCTCAGCCGCCGAAACTTACCTGAAGCCGGCATCCGGTTGCTTTTCCAGATATAATCGCCTGTCAGATTGATGTGTTCCCAGCCTAGCGGGGACAAATGCGATAGCAGTTGCTCGTTGATCTTCACCCCTTTACGCTTCAGGACATCGACCGCTCTTTCCATATAAACGGTATTCCACAGCGAGATAGCTGCCGTCAGCAGCGTCAGTCCACTGGCGCGGTAGCTCTGATTTTCCGGTTTACGATCCCTGATTTCACCTAGACGGTGCAGGAATACCGCGCGCGCCAGCGCGTTACGGGCGTCTCCTTTATTCAGTCCCGCCTGGACCCGCCGACGAAGTGCCGGATCACTCTGCTTCAATGGTGGTAGCTAATCACCACAAACTGTTAGATACAAGCTACCGTGTTAAGTTCCCTGGTGTCGCTGAAATTTTTTATGAACATCCCCCTAAGCGTCAGCAGCAAGCTGCCGCCGCTAAGGCCCCGGAAATCACGCCCTTTACGTCGTAAACGCCGTAAAGCCCGCTCATCGGAGTTAAAAGGGATTACTTTGACTTCTTCATTGCTGTTAGCTGGTTAAGGCTAATCAGGGCAGGGGGTAGGGTGGCTGAATTTATAGCCCAGTAACCGGCTACGCCGGGCTTTCGGCGCCATTTGACTCACAGGTACATGCCGCTTCATCTGGCGCCTCCATGCCGCTGACGCGGCATCCGAAAGTTTCCCGTCCGCTTTGTGCCAGAGCGGACGTTGGCAACAATATATAGCGCCAGTTTTCATGTACACTTCAGAGGAATATTATTTTTTTTCATAAAGGAGAATGACATGTCAGTTTCCGCTCGTAATCAGCTGTACGGCAAAGTTTCTGCGATACACCCCGGTTCCGTGAATGATGAAATTGAAATCTCCCTCACAGCGGGAGGAAAACTGGTCTCCGTTGTGACTAGTAGCAGTAGAATCAGGCTGGCTCTGGAGCAAGGGAAAGAGGTGGTGGCATTAATCAAAGCCCCCTGGATTATCCTTGCTTCCGAGGATGATGGAATGCTTTTTTCCGCTCGTAATCAGTTCCCTGGTGTCATCACTTCACTGGAAAAGGGGGCAGTAAACGCAACCGTTCATCTTCAGACGGACGAAGGTACAACTCTTACGGCTGTCATTACAAACGAAAGCGTGACGGAAATGGATCTCAGTGAAGGCAAAAGAATTATTGCCCTGATCAAAGCTTCTTCTGTGCTGCTAGCGGTAAAAAAACCTAAAAACCAGCCATCAAAAACGCTACACAGGACGTTTCATTGCAAGCGTCCTAATTCTAGTCACCATAGTATCCAACGTTGAAATAGTGTAAAAATTTATCAGATCTGAATTCCAGAAAGAATTCGGCCATGATCTCCTTGTCAAGATTGTACCGTCTCGTCAGTCTTCCCGCTTCAAGAGCTGCAACACTTTTCTCTCCAGTTTTCTGTTCCAGCTGATAGCAATAACCTATTACAAATCCACGTACATATTCATTACAAAATTTCGCAGGCATCGTTGTCGAACAGGGACCAGCCATGTTCACACCGTTCATCAGGCCTTTTCCAAAATGATTATTCATACCATCCCCTCAATCGCCATATAATAAACTATATAACGATTGAGTGTTTTTTTGAAGTCCCCTATGAGGACTACATCAGTAAGATTGCTTCAGAATTGCCAGCGAGACTTTACGAACACACCCTTAAAGGATGTCATGAGCAATACTGATAAGGGATTGGATCATCCAGATGCGAAAAGTTTCCTATTGCAGTGTTAGGCTCCTATAGGTAAATATCCTTGCCACTCAGGAAGATCCCGACATCCTGTTTCACAGGGCGTCAGATGAATAAACAATTCTCCGACCTTTTCAAGTAACAGACAGTCGTCAACCTCTTTTAAATTATCCTTATGCTGTTGATCGACATCGCAGAGTAGCGCCTGCAACGCTTTCTCTTTAGCTTGACGGGCATTTTCGGCGACGAACAGATCGTATTCATGTAGTTCGGCAAGTGTACCCTGCCTGTAACCGCCCGCATTGACGAAAAATAATCTCTGCGTGGTTTGGGGAGGCTCCGGAGAAAGCGAGACCGAAAATCCGTCGGCCCATGTAACACGGCTGTAATCATCAATATGAATTTTATCGTTATCGCCAAACCATGCTTTGCGTAGCGCAGGCCATGCATCCTCAGGAGCGCTGGCTGCAACAAACTGAATGTCATGCACTTCAATATTTGATTTACCGGCATTTCCGCCGACATAAAACATATACAAATTCATATAGCCCTCTGAAATGATAATATTCGCTATGTATTTAAATATATAACGTTTTAAGCTACAACTGCGCGACAGGTTTTAATGCCTATAAATTCAAGATTCTGGTATGAGGGGGCTGGCGCTCAGAATTATCATTTTTATCGGCATGGGGTGGCATGGCTACAGACGCAAGCCATCGGCTATAAAGGGTTGAGGGTGAACGATTGGTGATGATTCCTCTACTGACGCCTCTACCGGCCTTACCTGCTGGTGCTGGCTGCTGCCGTGACACTCGCCTGCCGATGGGCTGCTTTGGTCCCGGAAGACGAAGTGCAAGGAGATGAAAAGCTCAATTGATATTCCGCTCTTCGCTCAATGCGGACCTTTAGCTCGACAGCTTGTCCGCTCCGCGCCAGAAGCGAACAGTGTTATCAGTGGTCAGTGATAAAACGTCAACCCGATGACCTTGTCTCACAGCACTTCAACCACTTCAAATTCTTCTGCGATCAACTCCATATCTTCAGAAAAATGACCTTCGCAGCTGAAAAATCTCTGATGCTCTCTCTTCCAGTATTCAAGGCTTAAATCGCCTTCACCTTCTTTGCGGGCGAACGCTTCTGTGACATCACAAAAACGAACCAGCTGCATCGAAATCAGTCTGATCACGCAAACTGGAACATTCTGGCCATCAAGAATAATGTGATAACTCCCTATCCTCGGAGCAGATTCTTCCTGCTGGTAAGAGGCAAAAGATCCGCAAGAGGCCGTTTTGATCCCTTTTTTGATCAGTTCCGCAAGCTGGTTGGCCAGCTCCGGACTGTCACCCATTTGCCAGGCGTCTGCGCCGGGATACTTCTTTTTTATTTCCTCAACCTCAACCATGAAAATCCCTTCGTTATCGTCAATGAAAAGAAATGGCATACCTTTTTTAACAAGAGCGGTCCCAATTTTATCAGCGATATCTTTCTTTAGATAGTGTGTTCCGTTCTTCGCTCAAAGCAGACTTTCATCCTAAATAACTGATCCTAATACCGCTACACTTTAGCCAGCCCGTGTTTTCCACCGGAGAATGGGCTGACGGTACCCATAAAGTGATGAACCTTTTTCAACAGTTGCCACATTGAACGGCACTGGTGATTTCGGGTTATTGTCTCATGAAGCGCCTGCCACAACCGTTCTACATGATTGACCCATGGCGAGTAAACCGGCTGATAAATGACCCTGAACTTCTGGTTTGCTTTCAGCCAGCGCAACGTTTCACGGCTTTTGTGGATAATGTAGTTATCGACAATGAGCGTAATCGTTTTTGCCCGCCGGTATGTCGCCTTAAGATGTTTTAACAGTCTGATAAATAAAGATGAACCTTTACTGTTTCCACCTACGTAGCTGACTTTTCCCGTACCGCTGTGCAGCGCACCGGCAAGATAGTACTTTTCATTCTGGCCCGGTGTGACAACACGTTTTTGCTGCCCGCGTAACTGCCAGTCAGCACCGATTTTCGGGTTGAGATGAATATCCACTTCATCTTCGCAAAATATTGCACTTATTTTTTTATTTTCAGAATCTAATGAAAACCTAGCAAACGTGAATGGTGAAGGTATGATTGCTAAATTATTTATAACGTATACATCATTACCTCCTAAGATCCCAGGTTTTACATCAAGCAACCAAAAACCATTGCCATACTTTACACTATTATAATTGTTGTTGAGCTTTTCTGGTGCTAGGTCATCACCCCACAAAGCCGTACACAAGAGCGTATCTTGATTAGCATAAGCAATGTCTTTAATAAAACGTTGAGGCCAGAGAATTTTACGCAGCTTTTTTATGTGTTCTTTTGTGCAAACTGCTGATTCATTTACACTCTTGCTTTTACTTTCCACAAACTCTATTTGCTCCATTAATAAAACACTTCTTTCTAGAATGGATTCTGCAAAACCCTCAACATCTCTCTTGTTGAGAATATAAATTACAGCCTTTGTGGATAGGTAGAACATAGAGAGTGTGAAGGTTATACAAATTATTACCATTACGTATTTATTAGTTTTTTTATTGCTATTCATCATGGTATTTTCTCTGCTCGCGAACTAATCTTAGTTTAGAGCAGTTATTGAATGGTTACAAAGATTTTGTGATGCCAAAAGATAGTGTCGACCTGCTCCTCGTGGATGAATACACCTCGGTAGGAGTACTGTCCTCATAAGTTACAGGTGATGACCAGTCCCAGTATCAGATACAACCATCAGTTTGTAATGTCGGTTGGTTGACCCTGACCCCGAATATGGTCCAGTCGTAATCAGGAATAACAGACTTCATGTTGACTGCATATTTTGCCAACAGGCAGACTTCTCTGCGAATTTGGATGGCGTCATCCAACCGGGTATATAATACGGACGCCTGGTAATGCTACCAACTCTGCCTGTATCACCGGTAAACGGTGGATCTCTTTATCTGACATGGTCACCAACATGCGTTGAGTCCCGAGCCACAAATAGACATTAGCATTGAGCCCCTACAGCATTGGTGCGCTTAATGCGTTTTATGTTCAAGGTGACCTCATCGCGCTGGTATTTCCCAGCCATCGAAGTATGTCTGCGGCAAGCCTGTCGCTGGCCAGGCTAAAGGCCTCGACGGCATCGTTAATCAAACTACCGCTTATGGGCTGGTGTATCACGAAATGCTTGCTGGCTATCTCTGTCCATACGACGAAGCATGTTCGATGTCCTCCGGACTGACGCTGCCAAGGTGACTTTTGCGCCGGGCTGGGTTGTAAAACACTTCATTGTCACTCCTGGCCAACGCCGGCAGGAAATCCTCATCGCGTTGAATGGTCGCCAGCGACATGCTCAGATCCTAATCATCATCGGGCATCAATGTCATCCAGAGCTCTGTCCGGACCGGAAACCATCCGGTCCGCTGCGTGTAAATGATTTCGTCAAAGCGCACCGCAGAAATCTACTTTTCAAACGTAAATTTAATAATGTATGAAGATAAACGACGGATAATTAATACCGCCGCATGTATATACTATGCCTGTTTTTTAAACTGACGCTCTATCATTAGAGTTACGTACCGTGCTGTAATTTTACATGCAGGCTCATGGAAACCATCACCTTTATTACTATCGCCTAAATCAACAACTGCTTTTGCTCCAAAGCAAAGTGGCTGACAAAGGGACTGCGCCGCGGCTTCATACAGTGAATACATCTCCATCTCAAGCGCTGCCATTTTTCTGTGTTGCATCCCAATCGCCTCCATCATTTTCGCATCCGCGATTACTGCAGAGCCAGAAGAAATGGGCGCTAAAAGAATACGCATAGTAGATAATTCATCTTTATATATTCCCTTTCTAATGCTTTCGAGTATATCTGGATCTTCTGAAGACTGCTCCAAATCTGTTTCAAGATTGCGGGAGAGGGTGGAGTGATAAGGTTCTTGTTTAAACGAACCGTCTTTCCACTTTCCGGTTTGATACTCCCAGCATGTTTTACCAACAATGATGTCTAAATAATTGGTTTCTCCTTTTACCCCTGCACATATACCACTCATTGATACTATTTTTGGCTGAAATAATTCGATGGCTTTAGATGCAACTATGGCCATATTCACCAACCCCATATTGTGTGGTTTTATAATGAAGCCATGCTTATCATCTATAGTAATTTCAAGACAATTCATTCCTGAGATGTTTTTTTGCTTACCTAAAACACATTCTGCCTCAGAATAGGCATTTCTTTCTTTAGTTAAAGCACAAAAAATCAAGAAGTCAGACTTTATTTTTTGTGATGCCCGCGTGATTTTTTGGCGGAGAGCTGCCACCCAATGCTTATTATCATTAAAATGTACTACTGTAATGCCAGCGCTATTAAAGGACTGGAAGTTTTCAATTTCACTAATTTCAAATTGAGTTAACGCAATCGCTTCTGCTTGATAATTTTTACTTACAGAGAACTCAGAAATAAGCTCCTCAGAACAATCAACTTCATCATAATGATTATTTGCTAACGGCAAGTACATATCGAAAATTATTAAATCATAGACTTGTGTCTGAAGTTGCCTCCTCGCGAAGACCAGATTGTCAGCATAACTGTACGTTGGATTATTGTTATTGTTATGTAATTCTTCATTAATAACCTGCTCGATCTCCGAGCGTTTAAGTTCATTATCTTCTATAATTAAAATGTTCATTTTTTTTCCAAAAAACTTTTAGTTACAATCATCCACTTAGCACCATGGAAATGTTCATAATAACATGCTTGCACAGCCGTAAATCCATAAGTATCTTTTAAAGCATCTGCAGATTTATTAACAGGAATAGAATCTCCTTCGATCTCAATTTCATGATACTGTGTAAGAATTAATACCGGTAAATCAGTCAATTTTCTTTTTTTTAGTTCAAACAGGATTTCAATACCACCAGTAGGCATTGGAACAGGAGTACCTTGGCCTGGTAAAGCTTTATGACTAGGTAGAGACATATCAAGCACAATTAGTTCAGGTATAGAGTCGATTAAAAACCTAACAGCATCACGAACATTATCAACAGTTTTAAGCCTGTCTTTAGCAATATGTACTTGATCACAAATCTCTAATATTTGTGACGATTTATGCTCGTCATCTTCAACTATCAAGATCATAGTCACCTCTGCTATTGAGCTCAAAAAGATATTCAAAACATAACGTTAAATCAGAATTATTTGTCGTGAAATGAATATTACTTATACTACCTTCGCGTTCTAACTTCTTCAATTTTTTTATACCACTATTCCCCTCAACAACGTGAGCATCATCATCATTTTCGTGCAAGAAAGATAATATCCTTTCCTTGGCCTTCATAAGTTCGTAAATACTCGAAACCTCTGTTTTTAATCGGATTTTCAAAGCATTTCTATCAGTGCACGGGGAGACATCAAAATGTATTTGTCCATTTGGTTTACCATGTATAGCAGCATTATGAATCAATACATATAATGAGTCATAAATAACGTAATAGGTGCCGCCATTTATGGAAAAACTACTTTCCCCTAAATCAACAAAAGGTTTAAAATGACTTACCCTATCTTTTACTTCAGAAACGACTGTATTGAAAAGTAAATATATATCAGTACTTGGTGAAGCATAATTAGGTTTGTTGAACCATGAAGACATCAAACCAAATTTCTGCCCCGTTAATGAGTTTATTTCTTGCGTAAACTTTGAAATGGTTTTTTTCATACTTGCACTGTGATGTTTAGCGTTGAAACTAAAAACACCAAAGGTAGACTTTTTCTCGCTTAATAGTTTCTTTGTTTTATGCAAGTCGGTTTCAGCGAGGCGCCAAAGATAATCGATAATCAAACTTGGTAAACGCAATACACCACTACGCTTAGAATAAATTGCCAATATGTTGACAACAAGTTGTTTGGCAATTGTAATTTTTAATTGAGAGTCTATTTCAGTTGTTATTAATCCGAAAGGTTTCTTTTTGCTCTTTATTTGTAGCGAGGTTTTAACTAAATCCTCAATCATTGCCTCATAGCGTGACATCCACTCATCAAATTTACGCTTGAATTCCTTATCCTCAAAAATAGCACGATATTCCTCTTTCTTAGGAATTTCATATAACTCTGTCATTGCCGTGCCTTTAAAAGTACCATGTCGAATTCGTCTACCAAGATATGAAGCTATTCCAAAAACTCTGTTTTCGCAAAACTCATTATAGCAAGTTAGAAGATTTTCAATTACATCGTCCCCTATACTAGCTCCTAAATTTTTATTACTCCAATCTAATTTCATAGTAGATGTATTACTAATTAATAGATTATCTAAAGACATTGTCAATTTACTGACCATATTATCTTCGAACCACTGAGAAAACTTTAGTGGATCGACATAAATCCTTGAATCATCGATGGTTCCTCGTTCTTTATTAATAGCAATATCAATACGCAACGTTTTAGCACGGTCTAAGTAACGTTCTTCACCTGTAATTTCACCGAACCAATGTAACATATCTGCTCGTGCTTGAAGTGCATCAACAGGCCTATCCATCAAAATAAATAATGTACTTAAAAAGGTTTCATTACATGTCAAAATAAGATGCTCAGTCACAGCTGGAGATACATTGTAAAGATAATCAAGCAACTTAATTAAATCACCATCAAAGTCCGACAAGCAATATTCTTGAATGGTTGAACGCAACTCATATTCTGTATAATGAGATTTCTTATTAATTGTGATTAAGCATTGGACAACTAATTTTAGCAAAAAGTGTTTTGCATCATTTGCAATGGTTTCCAGATAGTCAGGCGGGCAAGCTTCACCAACATCTCTAGAGTAAGTCATTAATTTAACAAAAAGAAGTTGTTCCTCTTCTTCAAGATGACCTTGTTTCTTGGTAAGTAAATGAAGTAAAGCTGATGAATTTTCCAACATACCGCAGGTTTCTTGGTCATAATGCTCCCAATTAATTTGTGCATTATTCATTTTTGTACATCTAAGCTGCGTTAAGTTTTCTAACCCTTCAAAATATCTATTTATTAATTCAAATGAATAATCAGACAAAGTTCTGTTTATTCCAAAATCACCATAATAATGCCCATGTACAATTAAAAACTTAAGGGCTTTAAATTGCTCAACGAACAAAAAGCACTCCCTAAGATAATAATACCCGCTATCCTCATCCAATCCGTCGTATATTGTATCTGGCGAGAATTCAATTGCGGAAAACTCTTTATGTATCAACTTTAAGTCTTTGTTTATGTGAGTTTTTCTAATGTATGGCAAATCTAATTTAATAATCAGTTGATAATAAAGGAATGCGTCTAACAAAGAAACTGAGTAATAAGCATTAAGGTTTTTAACAAAATCATCATTATTTTTAGGTACAGGATTTATGAAAGACTTAGCAATAATACTTTTATAAGATGAATCTTTTAATTCGTTAATTCTTTTACAAATAGCCAAGTGAGAAGTTCTAAGATTACTCAACTGGATTACTGCGCCTTCTAATGATGGATTATTTGAAATTAGAATACGACTTTTGAGGGCGTCAATTTTGCTTAAGATGACTTTATCATCCATATTAAATATTTGATATCTATTCGTAATGAATGAGATCATTCTGACTAAAAAAATTGAAGCACCTTTATTTTCAACAAGTTCATCACATGCGTCCAAGGCGGCATTAAGATCATTTACACTTAAACATTTATAGATTTGTATGCAACACTCTAAAAGAGTACATAACTCATTTGAATAAGCATCTATTTTCCTTAAAATTTCTCCAAACGTAAAATCTGCGCTATCAATAATACCTTTAGGTATGGTTCTGTTAAATAATTGGCCTGTATCATTTTCTTCATAGTCAGGGCTAGTTCTTACGAAGTCTACTGCACGTTTAAAGTCAGAATAGGTACAGTTCAATTTTATTTTTTTTAACGCTTTATTTACCTTATTATAATTTGTTGAATCAACACCACGCAGATAATTTCTTGCCTGTTTGGACTCAATATCCTTAATCTGTGCGTATTGTGCGCTTTTACTTCTTGAAATTAGTGCCTGTAGAAATGAGACATCTATACCTTTTGACATTATAATTTCCTATTTGGATCTATGTAAAAGCTGGGGATGCTCAGTTTACCAGTAACTGTCTTTTCTGAACATATGGATGCCATGATGGCGCTCAATTGGCTTGGCTTGCCTTGGCCTGGCCGGCAGCCACGGCTTGACCGGGTGAATAGCCAGGTCTTTGAAATGTTTATCAGATAATTGAGTCTATGCTTGATAAAATTTATGCAGGGTCTAAAGAAGTAGCGCTGATCGCTCGCATGATTTAGCTATTTCCAAGCCTGGTGCGCTTAACAAAGATTATGTTAAATTTAAAAATAAACAACATAAAAATCAATATTTTGAGGCGGTGACTTGCTACTTTCCCACTCCAGCAACCAGTCATGGAAGCTTTAGAAACAGAGTCCTCTCATGAGTTTGTGATGCCTTAAATCCATGGTGAGCATAGAAACCTTTGGCTTCTTCAGTAAGCGCATGAACCATTATCGCACGAACGCCAATGTTCTCAGCTACGCGATAACACCGTAGAACTGCATCGTGGAGTAAATCGGCACCAACCCCTTTTCCGTGCAATGAGACATCTACCGCCAGGCGAGCGAGTATAATCACCGGTATAGGATCTGGCATGTTACGCCGAAGACTGCCTGTAGCTTCCGTATGGTTAACGCTACCGGTGGCCAAAGAGTAAAAACCAGCTACTTGCTTCGTACCCTTCTTGCAAACAACAAACGTTCGGGCAGCGCCAAGAGCTTGATTTTTTAAACCTCTCTGTTTTAGCCATTCATCGAGGACTGTCTCTCCACTGACGAACTCAGCCAGCTGATGAGCGCTGGATAACGGCTCGGGCGCGGTTATACGTCCCACTGAGGTTTCCTTGCCAGTAGTTTATTAATGGCGGGCTCATCCTCGACTGGTGCATCGAGCATATCGATGAACTCTGCATACTGTTCGTCGTTAAAATTGAAAACACGGCGATCAAGGATCACATTCTCCGCTGCCTTGCAGGCCATCTCGAGGATAAAGTCGGTTCGCGATTTATGAAGAATCTCTGCAGCGGCATCGATGAGTGCTCTCTGAGACTCTTTAGCTCTTAGGTTGAGTTGAACATCTGATTTCATACACAGCTCTCCTGTATAGCAATTGGTATACAAGAATAACACAACACGAACGTATATCAAATGCTATACATCTCAAAGTGTCGATAATGCGTTTTATGTTAAATATCAATTAGTTACGAGCACCCCCCCGGTTCACAGAAAAAAAATCCATAAAATCCCATTTCAGGCGCCTTAGTGCCCTCGAGCCAAAAAAATTTTCGTTACTCTGGTCGTGGAGGTCAGCGGCAGGCGCTGATCGAGACAACTCACAGAAATGGAGTGCCCACGATGCACAAAATATTCTATACCCTGCAGGATAATGTTATGGACTCCCTCGGGTTCCCGGCCTCGTTACGACGGCAGATTAATAATGGGGTTCTACAGGCCAATAAACCTGATCGACAGGATACGATCTGGCTACGCTCCGTCGTGGCCTGGCATTCCTGGCTCAGCTATGAGCAACATTGCATTCGCTACCTCCGCCCCGGCCACGACGGTGATTATGAATTTCTCGAGCGGCATATACCTCAGCTGGATTATCTGATTCAGACGACAGTGACTGAAAATTTCCGATGTGATATCACGGCCATAGCGGGTATGGGCTGTTCGAGGGATAGCGATAGAGAATTCTCCAGCATCCAGGATTTCGCCATGAAAAAATGCCAGGCACTGACTAAACCGCCGTCTGCAGAACGACTGGCGCAGATCCTGCAACATCACGGACTGCGTCTGTCTGAAATGTATTTCAGCGAATTTTCCTGGGTGCCAGGCAGGTTATACTGGCAAAACGTCGATGGCTCTCACCATATGGCTGCAGCCCGATTTATGGCTATTCAGCTGGGGCAACCGGTACCGCTCAGCGGCCAGCTGACCTCCTACCAACTGAATTCATCTTTTTTCAGTCAGTTATTGGACGAATGGGATCTATTCCTCATACCCGCGGGTTTGGTCTATGGGGTCCTCAGGGATGCACTGTTGCGTGTTCAATGCCCGTTTGGTATTTCCCCCCCGCCAGGATGGGAAAATGGCGCTGAGCGGCAGTTTAATATCATCTGGCTGGAACGTCATCAAACGGTCCCGGCGCGGGTATCGCGAACCCTCGCGAAGGCTGGATTTCCGTCAGTTGGTCAGCTGCTGCTCAAACAGGGCGTCTGAACCACAAAAAAGTTACTTTTATCTGATGATGCCTTCTCCCATCCGCGGAGTCGGGGATAACAGCCCGGGCTTATCGTCAATATGACTATGAGGGCATCAATCATCACTACCGGGTAAGCCGTCAGGCATGGCCCGGTTTAAAAATATATGCTGACAGTTCTGCTGCAGTTATATCAAACTCGAGTTTTTGGATTAATTCTTCAAGTTTTTTCTCTGCAGTATCACGATCAAACTGATTTTGTACTATCTGGATAGCAACCTGTTTTAGCTCAGGAGGGAGGTGTTCCAGATTGATATGATTATCACCCGAAATGTCATCATCCGGACTTTCGAAGAGCCAGCCGTAACTCATAAGGTCACCTGTTCTATTTCACAAATTTCCAGACACCTGGCGGTACCCGGTCATACAACTTTCCCATCGTCATCTCCGCCAGCCGGTGATCAACCGCGGCATTGAAATGCTCAAGCTCATCATCTGACAGAGAATATTTATTTTTTTCTATAACCCTTTCCAGGGTTTCCTTCGATGTACAGCGCCGTAGTCGTAAAATCCATTCCTGTTTCGTCATTAGTTTTTTATATCCTGAGGCTTCCCTGGTATTTAATTTTACAAATAACGCAAATTTCTTTCAGGCGTTATGGCCCGTGCCGTTCTGTGTAAGATAATCACTGATGCTCAGACCGGACAAGCGAATGTTATCCGAAATCTCCCTGAACTGCTCCTCCCAGCCGTCCTGCAGCTCCCTGATTGCCGCGATCTGGAAAGCAACACTGAAAGGCGTTCTGCCCAGTTTCTCGGAAAGCCAGAACAGATGCTTGCCAATCTCTTCGTCCGGTACCGAATCGAGCGCATCACTCAGTAAGGTTTTTTCTTCTTCCTGCCAGGGATGACCGGCTCGCGGAAAACGCGGATCAGGCTGGCGGTCTTTTTTCTCCCTTTTTTCCCGTCTGGCAACGGTCGGCGCATCGCCTTTTTTCAAGCCGACGCGCGCTTTCATGGCGCCGATAGCGGCGACGGCCAGTACCAGCGTTTCACGCTCCTGGCGCGTGAGCAGGCTGTCCTCGCAAATCAGGGTGTTCAGGTTATCGATCAGCTTATTCAGCCCGGGTTCAGTGACTTTCATTTTATGCTCATATTCCTTGTGTGGTGGCGATCAGTCCCGGCTCTCATTCACCTGGACGGTGACCGGCAGGCCTGCATCAAAACAGGTCTGATACCAGCTGGCCACCTGCAGGGGATCGCCCTCTTTTATCCGGCGTATGCCGCCGGCATCCGTCAGCTGCAGGCAGGTGGTACCGTCCAGACGGATCACGTAGGCCGCTTCCCGCAGGGAGTAATGACCGTCACCCAGCTGCAGCTCCACCGCGTCACCGGCAGCCGTCTGGCGTAACGGCAGACGCCGGACGTCTGTCAGTCGTTGTCGTGCCGTTTCAGCCTCGCGTTCTGCCTGGAAGAGCGGTTCTGCAATGCCGCGACCGGCCTCCGTCAGCTCGACGGCCAGCTGCAGGTTCGGGGCGCGCAGGGTGCGCAGCCAGCCCGCGGCTTCCATGCGCCGGCAGGAGGCGCGCAGGTTCGGCCCGTACACCGGGGCATCCCCGCCCTGCTCCAGCACCCGCTCGATATCCCGCGTCGCCACCGGCCCCGGACGTATCGCATCGAGGGCGGCCAGCACAATCAGCACCCGCCGCTGCAGCGGCGATGGTCGGCGCGCCTGAGTCATTGCTTGTCCGCCTCCGGCCAGATGAGTTGTCTGAGGCGCAGGTGATCGGCGTCTATGAGCTCTTGTCTCTGTATGACATTCACTGAGGCATAGCCATTTATGGCCAGTTCATACCAATAGCTCAGCACGGCACCGGCCTTGGCTGACTCGCTGATGTAAATCGCGCCCTGGCTGTCCAGATTGCATTCACGGATACGCTCTTCCGCTATCCGGGTCAGCTGCTCATAGCTGAGTGAAAAATTCACTTCTTTCTCATCCATCCTGCTCGCTCCGTCTGAACATATCCGGTTAGGTTAAAAATCATATCATGTATGATTTCTTACTAATAATTCAAATATCATATCAGATATTATTGTGTGTTTAATGCTAAATATCACATTCAGTATGATTTTATGTATTTGGTTTGATTATCATATCCTTTGCGCGTTTCCCGCCGCGCAGATCCGGTTTCTGGCTGAGTCGGATCTTTGCCTGTTGGGTCTATCAAGAGATCAGTATGGATAACGCAAGAATTGGACTTTTCGAATGGTTTTAGTGCAGGCTGACAGGCAGCTATGAGCGAGAAGCGGACCGAAAGATATTGTTTCAAACATGCGATGATGATCGATATCATACTAGGTTTCAAAAGGACGGGCAGACTGCCAGCACTGCAGGTAGATTGCTTCAACTTCAGCATGTAAATCCGGAACAGCCCTTGTTTTACGTTTTTGGATGGACTGGACTGACCCCAGCCTGATATCTTCGATTACATTGAAGTCTTCTATCTCGAGGCCCGGTGCCACAGTCATTTCGGCGGCGTCAGTCCGGAGGCCTTTGAATAGATCTCATCGTGAGGAGAGAAGTTGTCTACGGGTGTGAGAGCAGTCCAACTTTAGGGCAGGGTCGTCTACCGGGCTGAGGTCAGTCTACTTAATCAACTTATTGATTTTAAATAAATTCATAGGTATATAATGATTATGTCTTTCAGATGTTACTGAATGGTCTACATAACAGCTGTTATAGCTTATAATCTCGATTAAATAGCATCACAAAAACTCGGAGAAAATATGAATATCTTAAAATTTGAAATTTTAGACCTCAAAAGTGGGGATAGAGTTGTAAAAGTTGAAGGTCAAGACATTCACGTAAGTAGATCTTCTGGCGAATACGTAATTTATACGCTGAAGATGGACAAAGATGGAGGGGTTATAGAATTCGATGTGTTTGCAATAACACAAGGTAGTGGTTCTTTCGAACTAATAACGGATGCCGATTTGAACGATCTTGCTGAGTTATGGGAAGAATAAAATGGAAAACTCTCCGGAAACTACTAACTCAGGCAAGGAAATTGCTGAAAATGATAAGGTTACTGGCTCTGTAATTTATAGGCGTGTTGATCCAGAAAAGAAAAAGGAACTAAAAAAGCTTATAAAAGAAACAGCAAAAAAGCATGGTTTGGTTGCGCACATTATTGAAAGGAAATAATCATGGAAGAAAAAGATTTAATAGTTAGATTTTCTGGTGACAATTCAAAAGTGAAGAAAGCTTTCCAGGAAATCATTGAGCAAGCAGCTGAACTTGGCTTGATTGGTAGTGACCTTCGGATAAACAAAGTTCCTGACAAGGTAGAAAAAAGCAAGTTAAAGAATAAATCAGCTACTGACATTATGGTAAAAGTATCCGCAAGCGAAGAAAAAACAGAAGCCTTCATGGAAGAGTTGATTTCTATTATATCGGAAAGCCTAGGCCTCAATTCGCCATCTACAGGAATAAAACTACAGGACGAGGCTAGAGATGACGAAGATAAGTAGCACTCGGAGCTATGAGCACTCACGGGCAATTGCATTAGCCAAAATCAGAGAAGGTTATAACTGTGAATTAAGATGTGGCGCTAGTTTAGATATAAATGGGCATCACATTTTAGACTACAGCCTCGGTGGTGAAGCAACCCCAGAGAATATACTTGTTGTTTGTAAAAAATGTCACGACTTAGTTCACGCGGGTGAAATAGTAGTAGATACATTTGACTATCGCCCTTCAAAACTATAACAAGGCACTGCTACGGAAAATCTACTCGCTAGCGCTCCTAAATTCCCGTAGAGCGCAGCGTTACATGGCATCAAGGAATCAAGTTGAGCGCTATATTCGAAATTACAGGTCTCTTTTATGAGTCGAATGGTTTCAAGTTACGAAAATTACGCAGCCCTGCTGCTCAACAATATTGCACGCCACCGAGCTCCAGCTCACACGGCTGACCGTATATAGGGAGCGTCACTATGTTCACGCTCGATTGCTCAACACGCTCTCAGGTGCTGCTTACCCTTTCTGCTGGGTTTGGTTGCGCCGTAGCGGAGATGGAAAATGTGCTGTTATCCATTGATCTTGAAAAGATTTATGAGACAGACCATTCCATTATGATCGACTCAAGTCAGTATCTGAGGGAGTATGTGTACTCAGAACTGGGTATCCCTGGGACCTTTACGACTGCACTCTGGTTTCACGGCACTCGAACTTTCGCAGACAATACTTTTGAGAATGGGCTATTTGCGCTGAACCAGTCGGAATCCCTGGTGATGGATATGCTGGTAAACCTTGCACCAGATGCTGAAGCCAAAGAGAGATTACAGGCCTGGAATTTTCATGCTGCCGTGCCTGACTTTCTGTTTCAGACCCGTACTAAGGAGAAAATTCACTGGGGACCATACGGCCATCTTGTCCGTGAGGTCCATCTGCATGCCCGCAAACTCTGGCAGCACGACTATGTGCGGCTGCCGGAGCTGGTAGAGGATGTTTGTAATGCTTACAAAAAAACATATGGGCGCGATCTTACAGAATATTTTCTGAAGGTACTGAACCCCTGCATAGTATGGTTCAGGGCGAATATTGATTATCAGGAAGGAGCGCTTGAAGCTGCTCTGAGCTATGCATACACGTCGGTACGGAAACTTCCGCCGGAGAGCGACGCAGTATACGGTATAGATCGACACGGTAAACGTGTTTCTGCCGATGACATTGTAAACGTTGAATTTATACTCACAGATCAGACTTGAGACAAAAAGAACAGGCCAGGAAGCCGAGTCCCGCAGGCTGGAGAGCCAGCAGCTTTCTCAGCGTACCGGTAATGAAGCGGTCAAATTTTCGGATGAGTGATGGACTCTGCCAGAGCGCGGATCCTGATCCAGCGACACATGCGCCTGTTTGAAATGCTCAGACATCTCAGCAGGTTTACGGACTATCTTCTCATGCCGCTTACCGCGGATCATGTGACGCGTTACAACGCACTGCAGGTGGCGTATGCGGAACAGTATGTGTTCTGTGGTGAAAACGATTTTCTCTGGTTGATAGAATGCTGGCAGATGATGACCGTTACCGGACAGGCCCGAGGTTTATGTTTTAGGACAAATTCTGGACTGCGCTGTGCCGGGAAATGCCGGCGGCAGACCCGGCTGGCCGTCACTGCACAGATGAATTTTGCCGTGAAGCCCCCACGCGAAAGCGGCAGTGACCACAGGGGCCACCGCCGAAAGATGAGAGTGAAGATCTGTTGACATTCTCTCTCCATTCATGTAGCGTTGCTAACTCTTAGTTATGCAGGCTTAACTTTCGGCAGATGGCTGTAACCATCTTACCGATACCCCTGAGTAGCAAGCTTCTTAATGGCATGACCCAGAATGGCGAAATGGCAAGTTTCACCAGGAAAAAGGTCTTAAGCCAGGGCACTACAGCCCAGACCACCCCGGCAGTAAGTCCCACATAAGCCACAAGAAGCAGGGCGCAGAGACAGGCGCTCCAGTATCGCTTCTGGCAGATGTGGTCCCTGGCACTGACGACCAGGCGTTGAGCGGTGGTGAAAATCGCGACAACAAAAGCGATTTCAGTCTGGAACGGGAATGCAAGCATTCCCACGATGTCGGACGTATTTTTCATTAAGCCTCCAAAGGCAAGTTATTGATAAGACAGATTTATTAGTGTTCTTCATGTTGTGAACCTCACTTTTTGTCAAAAGGCACCCCCGCGCATCACATGATGTGAACGCCGTCGATACCGCACAGAATGTGGTTTTACCTGGTGCTGCTACGATGTATTCATTTTGTTACCTCCATACTGAAGCCTCTGTTAGATCTGCCGCCTGAACCACTGAAAAAAAACAGCATGAAACCGAGACGGGCCGCCACAGCGGCCTGACTGGTGGATGCAATAAGTTTCATGGGATTGGGATAACAGAAAGGATTGGTTACCTGATATTATAGTATCAGGATCTGGATCTATTTGTCAATAGATTTCGATAACATATCACCAATTATCTTATAATACCACCACCATGTCTCTGTTGCAATTCGCTTGTTTTAGCAAAAAGTGCTTTTACCTCAATCATTCCTGAGACGCCAGTATCTCAGCCGCGGGGGGTGTTGAGCTAATGCGTTTTTCAGTTATTTGCTCCCTGCCCCACCGGGGCTGTCTCATAAACTCTGACATAGAGGTGTGTCGCTGTTCCTGCCCGGCGGCGGGTAAATTCGCCCGCAGCAGTTCCTGACGTCAGGCGGCATCTGCGCCCGGCCCTGGAAAAGGCAGCTTTCAGGGACTTTGATGCTTCACGCAGGGCATCGTTTTCGTCCAGGTTCAGCGCCAGGCAGATCACCTGCCCGGGAGCCATCTTCGCGATCAAGGAAAAGGAAACGTTACCCCAGACATATCGACTGTTTCTGCTATTACTCATATTACAGCTCCTCGGATTATGGTGCCGGCCGCTACCGGCCCGGTTATACCATCTGGCTTTCAATGCAGGCCAGCAGCTGCTGCGTCAGCCCGATCTCGACATTTTCATCCGTGACAAACTCTCCGGCATGCCAGGCATAGACATGAAATTCACACCGGTTATTGCGGAAGAAATAGGCCGGACCAGTGCCACCTGGCGAACTGAGTGACGTGGTGTATCCCGGGTCAGCAATGATGACCCATCCGGGAAACCTGGGAACCGGAGCTGGTACTGCTCCGTTATGGCCGTCTTTCAGCATGACCTGCACCCGCCATGCTGATTCGCCGTAACTCGCCGGGCGGTAACTGTATAAAGTCACGAACGAGCCTTCCGTAACAAAGCCGGGAACCAGAGAGGACAGATTTTTAAGCAACCTGACGGAGTCGATATTTTTATAGAACTGATTTTCTGCATCAGGCTGAGTGGAGTAAAAAGCCTTTTCCCAGGCCATTCTGATAACAGCCCAATCCTGAGCGGCCAGCTCTGCAAACAGTGCCAGTTCAAGCGACAGCCCCCGCCTGAAGTAACTGATCCCGGCCATTCCTACTCTTGCCATATCCCGCAGATAAGGCGCATTATTAAAAAGGATACGCTTGAGATCATCATCGTTCTTCAGGTTCAGAAAACTGATGTAACCCTCGTTGATGCCAGGCAGCAGTCCTGAGTACCCGTTAGGGTCTGCACTGGCTCTCAGGTATTCAAAAAGCTCTGCATCCAGAGAAGCTACCAGACCACTCTTACGGATGAAATTTGAAATATCATCACGGAAGGAGTCCACCAGGAGTTCCCGCAGCCAGGTGGCTTTGGGTTTACCGGCACTGGCTGCCTGACTGGTAATTATGTTGTCAAGATAGACCGGGATATTTCTGATGGTATACGAGACCGTACCATCATCGGCTTCATTGTCCAACCTGCCATCATTAATCATATCGTATACCTTTTTCATTTACGTATCATTCTGTGCAAAAAGGATACTTTAAACAAATAGCAACCAAAATACTGCAAAGCATACTTTTTCAAAAAAAGTATTCTATCGTCTATTTTTTGAGCGTGATTGTTTTATAGATCCGATTTCTGGTGGTTCCGGATCTTCTTTCCATGCACCGTCGCCCAGCGGCCCGGAAACACAAGATGTAGCGGTGTATTCAGCTGATGAAGACGCTATATGTTGTGTTCCACCCCTGCCCTGTGACTAGGCGCACAGCGGCAGAAATAGCCGCTTTGCTTATTCCGTGTGCGTGGTACACTTCCGGAAAATTGTTATACGCAGGAAAATCGGATCTGCCGGAAACGGTCATCCGGTAATTTAACGGCGTGACTGTTTCATGCCTAATCATGCGCTGATTTCTTCCTTTGTATACAAAATGAATCATAACGTATACATTTATTGTTATAGCGGTAAATCAGGTTTCATGTTTACTTCAAAGACCATTTACCAGTCCTGAATACGTTTTGCATAAGGAAGGAGTCATGGCGAAGATCCAGGCCAGAAATGTTGACGATGCGCTGTTTGCACGCATTGAGCAGTCAGCGATGAAAAATGAACGTTCACTCGAAGGAGAGATCCGCCTGGCGCTGGCCAGACAGTATCCTGCCGGGACCACCTCACCGGAAATTCTCTCCAGCCGGCAACAGTGGCAGAAGGAATGTGGCGGGCGTCTGCGCGCCCTGTTTGACCGTCTGTCCGCTGACGGCTTTTTCCCGGGGGCCGGGCAACCCGGGCCGACGCGGATCGCCGACCAGGTACGGATAGCTCACCGGTTACATGTTTCCCCGGGACTGCTCCTGGACTGTATCGATGGCGCCGGTGAGTTAACCCGTGAGCTGGCTGAACGGATTGAAAGCCGGTTCGGCGCCAGTGCAGACTGGCTGACCACCGGTGACGGGAAGATGTTCCCGCTGGTGATCCTGGGGACGTATTTTGGTGTCAGCTGGGAGGAGTTTTTCTTCCCGGATGATGATGAAAGGTATGTCTTTGAGTTCATCCGCATCGCCGGTGGGCGCCATGATGGCACCCTGATGATCCTGCGCCAGCATGAGCAGAACGGCCGTATCACTGCCGGCGTGGTAACAGAGGCGTTTTTCCTTGGTGCCGGTATGGGGCCGGGGGGGTATGTAAACCTGAAAGAATTTTTGTTGTTCCTCAGACAACACGGCGGGAATCTGGTCATGAATGCGTATGTGTTCTCCCCCCCGGAGCCGGATTTTGATTTCTGGTCAGTCATGGGTCAGCACCATCCGGTCTGGTTCCGTGACGCCAGACGTCGCTCCCCTTCCCGCTGGCTGCAGCAGGTACTCAGTGGTGAAGATCCGGGCGAATGGTTTGCCGGGGGATGGTCATCAATACTGAAAGAAGTGGCCGAAGCTACCCCTCCGGATAACGCTACTGAACATACTGAAAAAAATGATGAATGATTCGGTGCATCACGGCAACGTATAACAGGAAACCAGATGAACAGAACATATGACGAACCAGAGACCGAAACGGACGTGATGGCCGCCGCCTTCCGCACCATGCGCAGGTACGGCATGACTATCATCACCGCCACGCAGCATTTGGATGTTAATGGTTACGTGAAATCTGACCCGCCGATGCCCAGAACGCGGCTGCGCCGCTACCTGGGGCAGTATGGCCTGCGCGGTGAGGCGCTGAACAGGGAGGTCAGACGTATCGTCGCTGGCCCTGAACGACCAGATAACACGCTGAAAGCCGGAATCTTCTATACGTGGCCCTATGGCTGGGAGCCTGCGGATTTCACGCCAGTGATGAGGCGCATTTTCAAGGGAAAGCGCACCCGCCATGTGATGTTGTTTGATGAACTGCCTCAGCTGTTTGGCAAGAATGACTATTGAACCGGATACTATTTTTGAGGCGAGGTATGGGTACACCAACATTTAGCTCATTTAACGATGTGGTCCGGGAGCTTGAGGATGTATATGGCCACCAGGAGCTGTGGCTTTATTCTGGCCTTAATGAGGACAGCCCCATCGAGACAGCCCGCCGGCGTCAGAAATGGCGATCTCCAAAAATTCTCAAACGAAACGGCAGAATGGTGGCAGAACAATCAGGCCAGCCTGATTTCTGGGTGCTCACGGGTGACTACCATCTGCCGCAGTCTGAACACAGCGCTCCGCCGTGGAAAGCCTGCCTCATCGATAAGGTCTTTAAAGTGTATTGCTCACTGTTAGGGAAAAAAACATGACCGACTGTGTTACCCGGACTGGTGACGACAAAACAATGTGGCTCGTGACATTGCCGGAGAGCATTACAAATAACAGTACCCGCCAGGAGGAAAATCTGGTCGTTATTCTGAGCAGGGAGGAATCGTGGGGGCCAACTTCTGACCATTTTCCCGACGGATTGTACCGGGTCTCCTGCATAATGACACTGTACCTGGCCGATACCAAACAGACGAAGACTCAGACTTTCACTGCAATCTACTGGCCTCAACAGAAGGCCCTGCATCTGTTTACAGATGAGTTCAGACTGGAACGCCGCCTGCAGGGACTCGGCCTGGGTAGCTGGATCACGCAGCAGTTTGTTCTCTGGGCCAGAGGCCTTCCGCCAGCAACCCTGGTTTTGCCGATTGAAATTTCCCGGGTTGATGAAGAAAACGAAGAAAACAAGATCCGGAGGGACAGGCTGTGGCACGCAATGGGTTTCCGGTTCCCGGAGGGGGAAACCAGCTCAATGCCGCTGCGGGCAGACGAACTGCAGTTGCCACGGGGCAGGTGTTCAACGCTCCGGGTGGAGCCCTTGGTATCCGCGGTACACCGGCTGGAAGACTGTTATCGCGGGCTGCAGGAAAAAATCGTGCAGCTCGAAGGCAAAAAACGGTCGCATAATAAGTTAATTACTTCACTTAGGAATCGTCCATTTTATCATCTGTGGCACAGGAAAGGGGGCCAGCTCCCGGACGAGAAATGTGATGCCCTGCCACTATGGGCAGAAAAACTGTCTCTGCCGCAGAGCGGAGATTCTGACCAGGAGGTGGCGCAACGGGCAACCGGTGTCATCCGGCTGGCTACCCTGTGTGCTCAGTCGCAGAAAAGAATCCTGGAGCTGGAAAGGGATCTTGCCTCGCAAAGTGAGGAGCTCGTTGACCTGCAGACAAATCTCCTTTCTATCCTGAGGGAGAAATTATCCAACCAGGACTTATTCTGGGTGGGCTTGGTGACTTTTCTGGGCTTTATCTACTGGATGTTGGTGTCATGAATGTTCCCGTTCCATAGCAACCCACTGAAGAGGAGTGAAACCTGTGCCCGAAAATATCGTGTCTACCGTCATTGACGGGGTAGTTTTGTTTGCGACTTCGTCTGTATTCTGGCTGGTTAGTCATCCTGACTCCGGTAATATTACGAAGAAAATTCTCGGCAAAGAAAAAAGTTAACAGAAATTATGAATAACCTGGTTCCAGTTGGATCTCCGGCATCTCCCGGAACATTGCTCCCGGTGGCCATCGATTACCCTGCCGCCCTCGCCCTGCGCCAGATGGCGCTCGTGCAGGATGAACTGCCGAAATACCTGCTGGCGCCGGAAGTCAGCGCCCTGCTCCATTACGTGCCGGATCTTCACCGCAAGATGCTGATGGCGACGCTGTGGAACACCGGCGCGCGCATTAATGAAGCGCTCGCGCTGACCCGGGGGGATTTTTCGCTGGCGCCGCCATATCCGTTCGTGCAGCTGGCCACGCTCAAGCAGCGCACAGAGAAAACGGCCAGAACAGCAGGTCGAGCGCCGGCCGGTAGTCAGGCTCATCGTTTGGTTCCGCTTTCCGATCACCACTACGTCAGCCAGCTGCAGATGATGGTGGCAACCCTGAAAATTCCGCTGGAAAGACGAAACAAGCGCACCGGCAAAGTGGAGAAGGCGCGTATCTGGGAGATTACTGACCGTACCGTGCGCACCTGGCTTAGCGAAGCGGTGGAGGCCGCAGCGGCCGACGGGGTGACGTTCTCAGTACCTGTGACCCCCCATACGTTCCGTCACTCCTACGCGATGCACATGCTGTACGCCGGCATACCACTGAAGGTTTTGCAGAGCCTGATGGGCCACAAATCGATTAGCTCGACGGAGGTCTATACGAAGGTGTTTGCGCTCGATGTCGCGGCGCGCCATCGTGTGCAGTTCGCCATGCCGGAAGCCGATGCGGTAGCGCTGATGAAACAACTTGAGAGGCGCTAAAAGCTGCATTCGCGGTTCTGTAACGTCAAGCTATGGCGCGGGAGTGGAAGACAGGCGTAAAAAAGCTACTGGCGCGGCCTTAGTTAGGTAACCTGTGATATCAAACTGCTCTCTCAGCTAAGACTTACAGTGTAAATGCAGTAATTTATCTAATTCGCGTAGTCTGGCCAGATAGCCATCACTCATTGCCTTACCGCTTTCATCATTGGCTCCACTCATCGTAGTGTTTTGATATTACCAGCCCAGATCCAGCACAGCCAGCAGAACTGGACAGAATAGGCTGTATGTCTAACTTCTGGCGACGGATATGATCGAGCCTGCAGTGCTCGCCGCAGCCGAGCGACAGGGCGAAGCCCAGAGTGAGCGAGGAAGCACCAGGGAACAGAACTCCTAAATTCTGCATACGCTCAATGGCTGAAAAATCACCTCCCCTAGGGGTTATCCACTTATCCACGGGGATATTTTTATAAGATCTTTTTTAATAGTTGTTAGATCTTTATTTTTAGAATGCCCACAGGCCTTTATCCATGCGGGTTCCAGAGAGGGATCTGTGACAAACCGCCCTTTCAGTGTGACAAATCACCCTCAAATAGCCGTCCTTTCTGTGACAAGTTGCCCTTAACTCTGTGACAAATTGCCCTCAGGAAGCGTTGCTTTTCACAAAGTTATCCCTCCCTGTTGACTCTGTTTTATAAAGTGTGACAATCTGAAAACCTGTCACACTTCACATGGACCTGTCATGGCGGAAATAGCGGTTATAAACCATAAAAAACGTAAAAATAGCCCGCGGATTGTCCAGTCAAATGAGCTGACTGAGGCGGCATATAGTCTCTCCAGGGATCAAAAGCGTATGCTGTATCTGTTCGTTGACCAGATCAGAAAATCCGACGGCTCCCTGCAGGAACATGACGGTATCTGCGAAATTCACGTTGCTAAATACGCTGAAACTTTCGGGCTGACCTCCGCTGAAGCCAGTAAGGATATACGACAGGCTTTAAAAGGTTTTGCGGGTAAGGAAGTAGTTTTCTATCGCCCTGAAGAGGATGCCGGCGATGAAAAAGGGTATGAATCCTTTCCCTGGTTTATCAAACGTGCGCACAGTCCATCCAGAGGGCTTTACAGCGTACATATCAACCCATATCTCATTCCTTTCTTCATCGGGCTACAGAACCGGTTTACGCAGTTCCGGCTCAGTGAAACAAAAGAGATTACCAATCCGTATGCCATGCGTTTATACGAATCCCTGTGTCAGTACCGTAAACCTGATGGCTCTGGTGTCGTGTCCCTGAAAATCGACTGGATCATGGAGCGCTACCAACTACCCCAAAGTTATCAGCGTATGCCGGATTTTCGCCGTCGTTTCCTGCAGGCAAGTGTTGATGAGATCAATAGCCGGACACCTATGCGCCTCTCTTACATCGAGAAAAAGAAAGGCCGCCAGACGACTCATATAGTATTTTCCTTCCGTGATATCACCTCGATGACAACAGAATAGCCTGAGGGTTATCTGTCACAGATTTGAGGGTGGTTCGTCACATTTGATCTGGAAAGTTGAGGGTGATTTGTCACAGTTTTGCTGTTCCCTCCCTGGCATCCTGCGCTTACTCATAGTTTTTTGGCTGTAACCGGTAGTGGAGCCAGAATTGAGGGCAATTTGTCACCCTATCCTGAGGGTAGTTTGTCACAGTTAAATGAGTGCAGTTTGTCACACTAGATTTTCCCCTCTTCCCGTTAGTCATATGACATGAGGACAAGTTCGACATAATTAATGAGGGCAGATTGTCACATTTGTTGCCCAGAACACGCTATCTGTGTGTGCCTATACATGTGGTGTTTCACGCAGCCCTGGCCGTCCACGAAGTTGACCTGTTTCCCACAGTCCCGGCCATCCTCGAAGTTGACCTGTTTCCC